>Ga0208108_1000022_pt1 | contig 41413 bp, 37 predicted proteins | sample CryBogCBE22May08_FD_184589 | JGI IMG/M metagenome (GOLD analysis project Ga0208108, IMG submission 184589) | Freshwater microbial communities from Crystal Bog, Wisconsin, USA - CBE22May08 (SPAdes) | ecosystem: Environmental > Aquatic > Freshwater > Lake | place: Crystal Bog, Wisconsin, USA...
ATACGATCTCCCTTAAGAGTTACTTTGTAATAAATTTTTGAATAGAGGCCATGTTTTTTACCTGATCAATGTTCCACAGGTAATCTAACAACTCTATAGACCTTGGCTTGCCTAAAATCGGGCCGATTAAATCCATCGCTTTTTCTTTTTCTTCATTAATGTTTAAAGGATTTTCAAAACTACCTTTTGCTGCCATGGTTTGCCCATGTAGTACGGTGCCATTTTTTAAATGGACTTCCATGACACAGCGCCAACGTCTTTGCACATCCGTTAACGATTCATCGCCCACGGCATGCACTTTAGAGCGCATTTTTAAGATTTGTGGATCCTTCATTCTGGCAAAATCATGTGCAGATTTAAAAGTGAGTTTGTTATCGATCACCATCACCGATAGTAAGTGTTGCACAGAGATGTCAGGCATCGGCCGGTTGTTGACAATCTCTAGTTCTTTATCAGGCATCTTGGCAATAATTTTTTCTATATCCGCTGCTTTAAATTGATGCTCTTTTAGCAGATCATTTAAGACGTGCATGGGTCCTTGAATTGGCCCACCAATCGGCCATCTCTTAATCGATGCCCGCATCATCTCAAATCGTTTACCGAGGCCGTCTACTAAATCATTAATCTCGTAATCCTCTGGTGCAAAGGTATAGAAAAAGTTACGCTCTCCAGAAAAAATATCTTCTACACCAGTCCAGCCTGACTTGACCATTAAGGCCGATTGCAGTCCGTTATGCGCTGGCATACCGCCCATCGCATACGCCTTTTCAATATGTTCTGGATCTCTGAACATAGTGTAGAGCCCAGCTGTTTGTTGACCCGTGTAAGAAAGCATGTATCGAACTTCTAGTGGAGACAATTTAAGTAGAGCACCTGCAGCAGCCGAGGCACCAAAGACCTGACCAGTCGCACCAGCATGATGCCCTGAACGCAAATAAGGCATTGGCTTTAAAGTTAATAAAGTTCTTGCACAAATGTCGTATCCGAGTACGACTGCACGTAAAAATTCTTCACCAGACAATTTACGCGTTTCACTGACTGCTAGCGCAGAGGGCACGACACTGGTTCCTGGATGGGTTAAGGATGGTGGGTGCGTATCGTCCGTTTCGTCGGCGTGACCAAACATCCCATTTGCTAGAGCAGCGTTTTGCATACTAGTGCGAATTTTGGTACCAATAACAGTTGCTTCAGGTTTGCCACCTAATGTTTTGACATAGGCAATGGCTTTTTTACCAGGCTCTAGTCTAGAACCAGAAATCATGGCAGAAAAGGTATCAATTAAATGTAATTTAGCTCTTTCGCTAACCTGTTTGGGAATCGGTTTGGAAGTTGCTGCTGAAATATATTTGCTCAACTTCAGCATGGTGGGAGATATTTTTTGACTCATTGTGATCCTCGAGATAGATGGGATGATTAGGATTATTAATTTGCGGTAATTTTTAATTTCTTATTGAGTTCACGCCACATGGCGGTTTCATTTTTGATGATTTCTTCAAATTCAGTAGGTGAACCGATAGTGACATCTAATCCTTGTTTAGCCATCGACTCTTTTACTTCGTCAGATTCAATCACTTCGTGAGCCGCTTTGACTAGTTTTGCAACAATCACGTCGGGAGTATTTTTAGGGACTAAAAGACCGTACCAAGACGTCACATTAAAACCGTTTAAGCCTAATTCATTCATGGTGGGTACATCTGGCATTACGTTGGAACGCGTTAAGCTAGTGACCGCGAGAGGTCGAATCTTACCCGTTTTAATATGAGGCATTAAGGAGGTCACACTACCGACGGTCATTTGTACTTCACCGGTGAGAACCCCGAGCGTTGCTGGTGCGCCACCTTTATAAGGCACATGAGTGATTTCAGTGCCAGTCCTAAACTTAAACAGTTCAGCAGCTAAATGTAATGTCCCACCATTGCCACCTGAGGAATAATTTAATTGTCCAGGTTTTTCTTTAGCTAAGGTGATGAGCTCTTTTAATGATTTTGCTGGAACCGAGTTATTGACTACCAAGAAATATTTTGCGGTGGCTAAAAGCGTTACCGGTTTGAGGTCTTTTTGAATATCAAAACTGAGATTCTGAAAAATTAAAGGATTAAAAGTGAGGGCAGTGTTATATCCCATGAGAACGGTATAACCATCAGGGTTAGCTTTAGCTACCGCCTCTGTAGCAATATTCCCAGAAGCACCAGGACGGTTATCAATGATAACTGGCTGCCCTAGTAACTTATATAACTTGGGCGCCATAATTCTTGCTAAATTATCAGTGCCACCCCCTGCTGGAAAAGGCAGAATTAAGCGAATAGGCTTTGTCGGATAATTGCTTGCATCATTAGAAGGTTCAGCAGCATATGAGAAAGAACATAAATAGAAAGCCCCTAAGATGACATAAGTGATTTTGCGGAGCATTGATTTCATGATCCTAAGCTCTGCGTTAATTGGCGCATATCATCTAAAGCCTCAATGTTTCGAATAGACATGATGGCATTTTCTGTTTTTTTACTATCCCATTTGCGATACTCTGAGCATTCTCTGAATTTATCCGTAATTTCAGCTTCACTCATGGGATTTGCTTTATTGCCTTTCCCAAAATCTTTTCGTATCGAGTAACTCTCACCATTTTTAAGAACAATCGATACGAAACTAGTCACGATTGTGTGTTGATTATTTTTCTCTTCTTCTGGGGTGAAGTAGGTATATTCGATAAGTTGAATAGCTGATTGAATAGCAGGAAGATTGACATATTCATCATGAAACTGATTGAGTCCACAGGCTCGGTCTACTAGGAGCGCTGCTAAACAAAACTCAAGGCTAAACTTCGCTTGCAGCTCTGTTTTAGGCCGATGATGCAATAAAGTATGGTGAATATTTTGACTCGTTTTGAGGATGATTTTTTGTACGTCGTTTACTTGAATATGATGCTCAAGAACTAACTCATGCATAGCCGTCATTGCAGGATGTCCGAGGCTGCCGGTTGGGTAGGGCTTTAGCCAGATTCCGCGGTCTAAAAATGACCATGGATTACCTAATTTTCCGAGCAGTCGATCGGCTTCATAACCACCCCCTAAAGCTTGAAAGAAGCCTCTCTTCGCTTCTAGAATAATAGGTGATGCAGTAAAGCCGATCTTTTGAAGATCGACCGACACGATGGCCCCTTCAGCAGAGCGTCCTGCATGAAACGGTTTTACCATTGTGCCAAAATTTTCTTGTAGGCCTCCAGCTTGACTAGCTGCAATACCGAGAGCAATTGCAGTTGCCTGGTTGTCGAAATTTTGTAAGTTAGCTAGACCTACTGTGGCACCTAGCATGCCACAGGTTCCTGTCGAGTGAAAGCCATGCAAAATGTGGTTAACATGCGTTGCATCAAATAACCGACAAGAAACCTCCACACCAACTTGGAAGGCTTTTAAAAATTGTTTACCGGATACTTGAGTAGTTTCTGAATACGCTAAGAGTGCTGCGAGTACTGGTGAAGTAGGGTGTATACCTTGAAATCTACCCGTTTGCGCTTGTAAAGTGTCGTCATAGTCGTCTGCATGCATAGCGGTGCCGTTGGCAAGAGCCGCAAACCTTGGCGATAGCTTTAAGTTGGAGCCAATGACAGTCGCTGGACCTTGGCAATTGAGGCTTTGTAAATATTTTTCTAGTACTTTATTCGGTTCCGAAATAGATCCAGATAGAGAAACTCCAACGGCATCTAAGATAGATTTTTTGGCTAGTTCATTGACCTCTTCTGAGAGATCAGAAAATTTTAATTGTGTAGAAAAGTTCGCAACATATTGCGTAAGCAACGGCAAATCAGATGAGATCTGTGAAAGATCAGTCATTATGTCTCCTAATATTTTTGAGCTTAACTCTTTTTTATATTAAGATTCTAATCGAAAAAAATCCTAAAGAATAAAAAGAAATTTTTATTCTTTAGGATTTAATGAAAGCAGTAAATCTACCCGTATTAATTAGATGGGGGATTTAATGAATTTTTCTGCACCTTGCGCTAATAATTCTTGAGCAAGACTTAAGCCGAGTGCCTCAGCATCAGCGACACTATTGACAGTAGCCTGTCCAGTTGCCTGACAAATCTTACTCCCATCAACACTCGCCACAAAAGAGCGCATGTGCATTTGTTGATTCTCCCAACTTGCATAAGCAGCCAGCGGAACTTCGCAGGAACCGCCCAGTTGGCGAGAAACCATTCTTTCGCCTGAAACAGCAAGTAAGGTAGGTAAGTCATTCAAAGGCGCTAACCACTCTTTAATCTGCGGATTACTGCTTAAGGTTTCAATCCCTAATGCGCCTTGACTTGGTGCGGGAGTATAAATATCTAATGGTAAAAATGCAGCAATACGATTTGCCAAGCCTAAGCGTTTTAAACCTGCCGCAGCCAAAATAATGGCTTGAAATATACCACTGTCTAATTTGCCTAGACGAGTATCCAAATTGCCACGTAGGGGCTCAATCACTAAATGCGGAAAACGTGCTTTTAAAATGGATTCTCTACGTAGACTAGAGGTTCCCACAACAGAACCTGGAGGTAGCTCTTCTAGACTCTTAAAGTGATTAGATACAAAAGCATCGCGCGCATCTTCCCGAGCCATCACGCAGGCTAATTCAAATCCCTCTGGCATCACCATCGGCACATCTTTTAATGAGTGCACTGCTAAATCTGCACGACCTTCCGCCATTGCGGTTTCGAGTTCTTTAACAAAAAGACCTTTACCACCAACTTTGGAGAGGGCCTTATCTAAGATTTGATCACCCCTTGTCGTCATGCCAAGTATTTGTACGTCACATTCTGGATAAAGATTTTTAAGGCAGTCCCGCAAATACTCTGCCTGCCACATCGCTAAGCGACTTTCACGAGATGCAATAACTAGACGGCTAGGTGTGTTTGGCTGATTCATTATTTTCCTCTGAGTCGGGTCGAGGCCTCTTTGACCGCCGCAATTAAACTGTGTACATGTTCTGGAGGCGTCAATTGATTAATGCCATGCCCAAGGTTAAATACATGGCCATTGAGTGGGTGGGAGCCATTCACTTTTGCATCAGCAAGATTCGAAATACTCTCGGTCACTCTTCGCTCAATTTCTTTCGGATTCGCAAGTAAAAGAAGCGGATCAACGTTACCTTGGATAGCAATTTTTTTACCAGTTTGGTCAAGAGTCTGTCTTGCTAGTTTCAATTCAATCGTCCAGTCTAGGCCAATGACATCTGCCCCAGAATTAGCCATTGCTGGTAGCCAACCTCCACCGCCTTTGGTAAAGATGATCACTGGTACTGACTCATATTTCTTATTGGACTTAATTCGTTTGATGATTTTATTCATCGGGTCTAAGGAAAATTTCTGATAGTCCCCGCTACTGAGCATGCCACCCCATGTATCGAAGATCATCGCTGCTTGCGCACCGGCATCGATTTGCAGTTCAAGGTATTGGGCAACAGACTCGACATTAATATCTAAAATACGGTTCATTAAGTCTGGACGGTTGTATAACATTTTCTTCGTGTTTAAGAAGTCTTTTGAACCGCTGCCTTCAATCATGTAACAAGCTAGTGTCCAAGGACTGCCAGAAAATCCGATGAGTGGTACACGCTGTTTACCATTTTGCATCAATGATTTTCTGATTTCTTTGACAGCGTTAAATACGTAATCAAGTTGACCCATATCAGCAACTTGTAAATCTAGAACGGCTTGTTCAGTATTGAGTGGGTTGGCGAATTGTGGGCCTTCACCATTCACAAAACTCAAACCTAATCCCATGGCGTCTGGAATAGTGAGAATATCTGAGAATAATATAGCTGCATCTAAATCATATCGATCTAGCGGTTGAAGTGTCACTTCAGCAGCATAGGAAGGACTTTTAGCTAGCCCCATAAAACTACCAGCTTTGGCTCGTGTAGCCTGATACTCAGGTAGGTATCTGCCTGCTTGTCGCATGAGCCAGACCGGCGTTCTGTCTGTTTCTTCGTACCTACAAGCCTTTAAAAAAATATCGTTTTCTATCATCATGTTTTCTTTATTATTCGTTGCAAGCTTCTAAGATTATTTCATACAATTAATGCATTAGGTATTAACCCTGAAAGATGAACAAAGGCCTTCTCAACACTGTATTTAGGCTGATACCCTAATTCAACTTGGGCTTTCTCGATTGAGACAGTAAATGGATATCCTGTTAGTCTTACCATTTCTCTTGTAATTGGTGGCGAGCCCTTTAATGGCAAGTATTTCCAACCATTTTCAGTGAATCTTGCTAAAGCCCAGGCAAACCAATTAGGGAATGAAAGGCTTGGAATCGGATAGTCACCAATTTGTAATCTTTTTTCCATAAATGATCGAAAACGAATCGCCTCTCCATCCGAAATGAAATAGGCTTGCCCAGTTTGATTTGATTGCATTGCTTTAGAAATGGCCTCATGCAGATTTTCAATATAACAAGTCGAGAATAAATAATCACCTTGATTAAACCAACCAAATTCCCCTGCCTGAGCAGCCTTACCAATTTGGCGGTCCACAATGTCACCAGGCCCCCATATAAAGGATGGGCGAAGAGCAATCGTTTTTAGATCTTTTTTGCCAGCATCTAAAACCAATTGCTCAGCTATGCCTTTTGACTTTGAATAAGGCAAACCATCAATATAAGTTAGCGTAAGAGATTCTGTGATATTTAAAAGGGCCTGGGGTTGATTCATGACCACTGAAGCACAACTTAAATAGATTAACTGTTTCACGCCTGCTTTTTTGGCACATCGAATGATGGACTGAGTGAGTAAAATATTATTTCGATAGAAATCCTTTTCTTTTCCCCAAGTTGCAACGAATGCACCACAATGAATCACTACCTCAGTCGTTTGCAATTCAGCAACCAATGACTTTTCATCAAATAGGTCAATATGGGATATGTTATGATTTTGCTCAAAGGTCAAACCTGAGTGATGTGGCCTCATATGGCTTATTACTTGATGGCCTTGACCCTCTAAAAATCGAAGTAAATGAGAGCCGACAAAGCCAGAAGTTCCGGTAAGAAAAATTTTCATTTGGGTTATTTTAATTATTTTTATTGTTTAAAAGTAGCCATTTATCAACCCAATTCTTTATTTTTCTGTTCAATTTAATGAAAACAGTTCTACGCATTTCGGTGATTCTATTTATGTTCTTACTTTTTGTGACGGCTTTAGCGACTGCATTACTTTGGACGACTGATCTAAATAAAGAAAATTTAGAACATAAATATAGTAATGCCTCTAGTCAGTTTATCAATGTTGGCGGTGACCGCATTCATCTGCAAGATACTGGGAATAAAAATGGTCCTACAATTGTTTTTATTCATGGCTTTGGCGCTAGTTTACATACTTGGGAAGAGTGGTCAAAAGAACTGAATACAGACTATCGCGTTATCCGCTTTGACTTACCTGGCTTTGGTTTAAGTGGGCCTGATCAGGCAGGGGATTACTCAGATGATCGAACGAACCAACTTCTTTCAGAAATGATCAATCAGTTAAAACTGAATAAAATTTATCTGGTTGGAAATTCAATTGGTGGACGGATAGCCTGGTATTTCACAGCCAAAAATCCAGAGCTTGTCTCAAAGCTTGTTCTCATCTCTCCCGATGGCTTTGAAAGTCCCGGGATGATGTATAACAAAGCGCCAGCGGTGCCTCCATACATGAACCTCATCGAATATGTATTCCCGCAGTTCATGTTTAAGCAAAACTTAGAGTTTGCTTATGCTAATAAAAATGTTTTAACCCCAGCTTTGTTTGAACGATATTATGAATTGGCTTTAATGCCAGGCAACCGTCGGGCGATGGTAGATAGAATGCGTCAGACTATTTTAAAAGACCCCAATTTATACCTAAAGGATATTCATTGCCCAGTACTTCTTCTTTGGGGCGAACAAGACGGGATGATTCCGATTCAAAACGCACAGGATTATCTTCATCTCATGCCACAGGCGCGATTGCAAAAAATTCCTGAAATGGGCCACTTACCTCAAGAAGAAGATCCTCAAAGAAGTTTGCCCTATTTGAAAGATTTCTTGAAAGACTAAAACTTTATTGAAAGGTGTTAATTTTTACGATACCTTTTAATGGATGATGGTCTTTAATTTCTTGAGGATTTGAATCGGTTTAGGTACGGTTAGAGACTGATTAAAGACATCAAGCACATTTTTTTTCAGTTCATTTGTTACGTTACAAATTAAATCAGCGCCAAAACTTTCATGATTTTTTGAAAGATTCGAGAATCCACGTCCTTTAAGGATGATGGCGATTTTAGGATTCAAAGAATAATCATAAATATGCCCAATGAGCATTTTTAAACGCGCTAATTGACTTGCTTTAAAAAGAGTTGGACTTTGGGATAGATCTAAAACATCAATTTTATTGGTATGTACATAACTTAAAAGTTGTTCATCCGTTTTAGAGAAATTGAGTGTTACATCCATACCTGCTTGCCATAGAATTTCATAGTCAATCACGCTTGAAATAATATGTTGTTCTCCAGGCATGTTAGCAACCGTAACCTTAGGTGAATTACTAATAAAAGAACCTGAATGGATATGACGTATTTTTCTAAAAAAGACCAGGGCCCGATTTAGGGCAATCGTTACTTCAAATTCATTAAATAAGTCCTCAGAACTGAGGTCTCCTAAATATAATGCTAGAGGACCGATGACAAAGGAATAAAAGTTACCTAAGGACTGGTTATTTTTCTGAAAATAAGCTTGTAACATTTGTTCTGGTACATCAGACCGGTCAGTGATTAAAAGCTTTGCTAGGCGATGTATTTCATAAGTATCACGGACTGTTGGAAACTGATTTAACTCATGATTCTTTAGTAGAGCAGGCCAAATATCTTCTCTTACAAGATTAAATAATAAGTCAGAGGTTCTATTTTGAGGACTGTATGAATCAATTGAACTTTTATAGATATTTTTTTGCTTAAACAGCTTCATGTTCCAGCCAGAATACAACCTATAAGGTGAGTAGCTTAATGGTTGGATTTCAGTGATGGAATGGCGATCATCGGCAAGGATTTTTGCCCACGTGCTTTCCAGTTTATCTGGGGGGCCTTCAATGGATTGAAAAAAATCTCCATTGTTATATAAAAATATACCGGTAACACCAAGTTTTTTATTATTAGTAGAAGCTGCTAATTCTAGTTCGCCTAACTGATCATCATTAAATACTTGTAAAGCCTTACTGCGATAGGATAAATGGGCGATAACAGGAGCTTGAGATACATTTTTTGGCAATATTAAGTCTATTGCTTTAGTCATTAATGGACTCACATCATCTCCTCTTTATGATGGCTTGAACTAGTTTGTTCAAGCTTCTTCAATCTGCAAGTTCCTCGGCCCAATTCAGAAGATGTTGAAATTGAAAAAGATCAGATCTAAACATCTATTTTTGATGAGCTAATAAAACGGAAGCGTTTTCCTTTTGCAAAAAAACGAATTAAGTAATAAATTTATTAAATTACACCAATTATGTCAATTATAATTTACACAATAATTTCAATTCTTAGGGAAAGTACTAGGCTTTGTGAATTTTCATTAAAAAAATATATGTTAGATTATTCAATCCTTTTTAAAAATCAAAAATAGCTATATAAGAGAGAATAAACATGGCTTTAAATTTTCCATTTACAGCAATTGTTGGCCAAGAAGAAATGAAGTTGGCGATGATTCTTTCGACGATTGATCCAAGTATTGGTGGAGTGCTAGTGTTTGGAGATCGTGGAACCGGTAAGTCAACAATGGTTAGGTCTCTAGCTGCTTTACTGCCGTCGATGAGTGCTGTTGAAGGTTGCAGCTACCATTGTGACCCGATGGGTAAGGTTTTATGTAGTAACTGCGCTGCTCTAAAAGCAGCTGGTAAAAAATTTAAGTCCCAAACTATTGATGCCCCAGTCGTAGATTTACCACTTGGCGCTACAGAAGATCGTATTGTTGGCTCTTTAGATATTGAGAAAGCTTTGTCTCAAGGGGTGAAGTCATTTGAAAGTGGGTTATTAGCTAAAGCGAATCGTGGTTATTTATATATTGATGAGGTTAATTTATTAGAGGATCATTTAGTCGATTTACTGATTGATGTTGCTGCGTCCGGCGAAAACGTGGTGGAACGTGACGGCTTGAGTATTCGTCACCCAGCAAAATTTGTGTTAATTGGCAGTGGTAATCCTGAAGAGGGTGAGTTACGTCCGCAACTATTAGACCGTTTTGGCTTATCTGTAGAGGTGAAGACTCCGAGTGAAGTCATGACCCGTATTGAAATCATTAAACGTCGCGAATTATATGAACGTGATCCTGAGGCCTTTATTCAGCAATGGTCTGAGGCACAAAATGAATTACGAGAAAAAATCATTGCCTCCCGTAAAAGACTTCTGAAGGTGCAAGTTAATGATGAGATCCTGATTCAGGTATCTCAGTTGTGTGCACATTTAGGATCTGACGGTCTGCGCGGTGAGTTGACGATGATGCGCACCATCAGGGCTATTTGCGCATTTGAGAATAAGAAAATTGCTAATTTAGAGATGCTAAAGCGCATTGCTCCCTACGCGCTAAGGCATCGACTGCGACGTGATCCACTTGACGATACAGGTTCAACTGTTCGTATTGAACGTGCATTAGAAGAACTATTTCAAAAGTAAATGGAGCAGTCTAGACCAGACTCCGAGCAGGACCAAAGGCGTTGGTCTGATGCTTGTTTGATTGCAAAAATTGTCGCAATCGACCCAGCAGGACTTGGTGGTATTTGGGTCAAATCTCAAGCAGGGCCTGTCCGAGATCAATGGTTAAAAGGCTTACAGAATTTGATTAACGGTCAAGTCTCGCTCATTAAAGTACCAAGCAATGCAGATGAAGGTGCTCTCATTGGCGAGTTAGATTTATTGAAAACCTTAGCTCAGCAAAAAAAGGTCTACTCACTGGGAATTTTGGATCAAATCCATGATGGTTTACTCCTCATGCCGATGGCCGAGCGCATGAAATCTCATACTGCTGCCTTATTGACCCAAGCCTTTGATACCACGGGACAATTCGGCATGATTGCTTTTGACGAAAGCCTGACAGAGGAAGATCAACATTTATTATCTCGCTTGGAAGAGCGATTAGGCTTTCAGATTAACTTAGAGGGGCTGTCTTATCGTCATTGTGAGTTTGCTTTGGAGTCAATTGATATTTTGCAAATCCGAGCAAATTTTAAGCAAATAGAAGTGCCCATTGAAGCGTTGGAAGCGATGATGATTGCAGCGCAATCATTTGGAATAGATTCCTTACGGGTAGGTTTATATGTTGCTCGGGCAGCACGTGTTCTTGCAGCATTGCGTGGAGGGGATTACCTTGAACAGGGTGATATTCAGACGGCAACTCGCTTAGTATTTGCTCATCGTATTACGCGCCTACCTCAACCTAAAGAAGAACAACTAGAGCAGGATCCAGCAGAAGAGTCTCCACCAGAGAGTAAAGAACCACCTCCGGATGAGGCACCCAATCCAAACGATTTACCGCCACCGCCAATTGAGCCACCCCCCTCTGAACAAGAGTCAACGGATGAAAGAAATCAAGACAAGCCAGAGCCTCCAAGCTTAAATCGTGAAGATTTAGAGGAGATGATCATTGAAGCAAGCAAAGCCACTTTGTCACAAACCTTGTTGGATTCGTTTGATCAAAAACAGAAAATGATTAAATCAAATGCAAGCGCTCAAGGAAAAGTTGGCCAATTACAAAAAGGATTACTGAGTGGTCAAGCGATGCCTTCTCGTAAAGGTCGACCAAGTTATAAGCATAAAGTCGACATTTTAAAGACGATCCAGGCGGCGAGTCCTTGGCAAAAAATTCGGCGTTTAGAAATGCAAGGAGAGCGGGCAACTGCTAAAGGGATCATTATTAAGGTAGATGATATTTATCTCAAACAATATGTCCAGCGCACCAGCACTGTTACGGTCTTTGTGGTGGATGCATCAGGTTCATCGGCCATGGAGCGTTTATCCGAAGCTAAGGGCGCAGTAGAGTTACTCCTCGCTCAATGTTATATCCGCAGAGACCAGGTGGCCCTCATTACTTTCCGTGGCAAAGCTGCAGAGTTGGTTCTGCCCCCCACGAGGTCGCTGGTAAGAGCTAAGCGTCTATTATCTGGCATGCCAGGTGGCGGAGGAACACCACTTGCTGCAGCGATCCAGGATGCCGCACAATTCGGTAAAAAATTAAAGTCTAAAGGTCAAACTCCGTTACTAATTCTTTTAACGGATGGTCGAGCAAACGTAACCCTTGATGGCGTGGGAGGGCGTGAACAAGCCTTTCAAGATGCACTAGCCTGTGCTAAAAAAGCGCGAGCGGAGCAATTACAAATGTTATTTATTGACACTTCAATGCGACCCCAAGAAACGAATCAAAGAATTGCGAGTGAGCTTGGTGCGCACTATTTGCCACTACCTCAAGGTAAATCAGCCTCAGTTGTCGAAGCGGCAAAAATGTTAATTGATTGAAGTGGCGTTTTAGGACTTATTCTTTTTAGATTCGCCAATTCTGCCCATGGATTGGTTACCAAAGTGATACGCTCTAAGAAACATTGCAAGGCCAAAAACACCTAGTCCGATACAAATTAATTTTAAAGTAAGGCTCATTTTTTTCCTTTAAATAGGTAGTTGGTGAATCGTTTTTTCAATGATTTCGATACATCGATGAGTGCTAACTTCCGGCAATAAATGTCCGCCTTCCTCAAGATAGATAGTTGCCTCAGGAAAGTATTTATCTAAAATTGGTATGAGGGCAGATTGTTTTACCCACAAATCTTGTTTGCCGACTACAAAAATAAATTGGGTTTGAATGAGCGAGCTCTTGGTAAGTAATACTGGTATATCGGAAGCTGCCATAAAGTTCATTGAACCATAAATATGACTTTGTTCTTTGAACAAATATCGATAGGGTTCGCGTTGTTCTTCACTCAGTATCGAGTTGGTCGAATCCAATAATTTGTTAATCATATTGGTTTTAGGAATGCTCGCGGCAAGAAAGCTTGCCGTCAGTCCTGAAGTCATCAAAGGATTAATTAGTGGCCCTAGAAAAAACAACAAGCTGCTGGGTGGACTCACTAAGGAAGGATTAAAACCAATCACTGCTTCGGGCGGTTTAGTGAGAAGCAAGCTTAATGCCAAGGCACAATTCGTACCTGCGGAATGTCCGATGATGATATTTGGTGTTGGTATCTCAAGAGTTTCAAGCAAAAGCTTTAAGTGTTTTGCAATTTCATCGATATGCAATTGAGATTTTTGAGCGCCATGACTAAAGCCGTGTCCAGGTAAATCAATCGCCAGAACGGTGTAATTCGCCCGAAAGTGATTGAAAATATTGGCCCAAGAATGGGTTGATGCGCCCGTGCCGTGAATAAAAAGCAGCGACTTTGCGTTTGGGTCTGGATGCTTACATAACTGAAAGTGCCAATTGAAGCCCGATAGTCGCAAGGACTGACTGTACTGGCGGTTTGGCCAGTTTGATGGTACTCGAGTGATATCGGTGGTCATCGTCATTTGCGCGGGTCTTTTTTTAAGTCTTATTTGTCATCTGACAGATTACTTGAAATTTTTTCATCAAATTCATATTACTAATAAAGAAATCATCAATTGAAGATTAGGGTTTGCCCTAATATTTATTGAATTAATTGACTTTCCTGATTGATGTGTCTATATTTGTTTACATATTAAGTGAATAATATTATTTACACATTTGTTGCAATTATAAATTACGGGGAGTCAACATGTCACCTAAATTGCTTATTGAGCATGCTCTTGAAGAAGTTTTAAAGTCCTTTGAAAATCAAGGTGGGCCAGAGTCACTCAATAAGGCTATTCGACATGCTGTCATTCCAGGCGGTGCCAGAATTCGTCCGCAACTCTGTTTAGCCGTTGCATTTGCCTGTGGCAATGATGATCCAAAATTGGCGATGGGTGCTGCTGTCGCTTTGGAGTTAATGCATTGCGGCTCTTTGGTGCATGATGATTTACCTTGCTTTGATAATGCTGAGTTGCGCAGAGGGATTCCTTCGGTACATGCGGCTTACGGCGAACGTTTAGCCGTTCTCGCGGGAGATGCTTTGATTGTGATGGCATTTGAGGCTCTCCTGCATTCTGCTGAAGACTCACTCAATCGTTTAGCACCTGTGATGAAAATCGTAGCGCAGGGTGTTGGTGTTCCTAACGGCATTATTGCTGGACAGGCTTGGGAATGTGAGCCAAAAGTGAACTTAAGAACCTATCAAAAAGCTAAAACAGGAGCTTTATTTTCAGCCGCAACTTCTGCTGGAGCTTCGGCAGCAGGATCTAATCCTCTCGTGTGGGCCACTCTAGGCGATAGCCTAGGAGAGGCATACCAGGTGGCTGATGATATTCGTGATGTGATTGGTGATATGCAAAGTTTGGGTAAGCCAGTTGGTAAAGATCTAGAGTTAGATCGTCCTAGTGCGACCCGCCAATTAGGCCTTGATGGTGCGGTTGAATACTTTGATGAGCTAGTAGCTCGAGCTATACGCTCAATTCCAGAGTGTCCAGGTCAAGATATGTTGAAGAAGTTAGTCCTCAGTGAATCCGAGCGATTGGTACCAAATGCACTGTATGACAGAGTACAGAAAGAATTGGTTCAAAAGTCTAACAAGACTTCAACGGTTTAGTTGAATGGAAAATATTTCCTTGAATATGCTACCGATTGATAAGGATAAGTATTCCTTATTGGATAAGATTTTGATCAGAAAAGATCGATTAATCGCGAATCGTCAATTCCAAAGAATCGTTGCTAAAGTCCCATTTTTAAGTTCGATTTCTAAGAGTAGAGCAAAGGGTGTCTTTGACCTCATGGCTGGTTTTGTGTATTCACAAATATTGCTTGCCTGTGTGCGTGTGCGCCTTTTTGAGCACTTAGCAAATGGTCCTTTGAGTTTGGAAGAGCTTTCTAAAAAAGTAGATATGCCAATCAAGGGCTTGGAGCGCTTACTACTCGGTGCACAGTCATTGGAACTAATTGAAACCAGAGGCAATCGTTTTGCTCTGGGAACACTCGGAGCTCCTCTCGTCGGTAATCAAGCCTTGCTGTCAATGATTGAGCATCATGGGGCACTTTATCAGGATATGAGAGATCCGATTGCCTTATTGCGTGGTGAGCTCAAAGAAAAAGCGCTAGAAAGTTATTGGCCCTACATAACAGAACAAAGTGAAGAGTTAAAGAGTTTAAGTGATACAGATAAGGTGTCTCAGTATTCGGCTCTGATGTCCGATTCTTTACCGCTAGTGGCTGACGAAGTGATCGATTCTTATAACTTTAATCAACATCAGTGTTTGTTAGACGTTGGTGGTGGCCAAGGCACCTTTATTTCACTTTTGAGTCAGCGTGTCAAACATCTGCAATTTCAACTCTTCGATTTACCAGGGGTTGCGCAATTAGCCCAAGAAAAATTAGATGAAACATTGGGTGCCGGACGAGTTCAATGTTTTGGAGGTGATTTTTTTAATCATCCGATTCCAAGTGGTGCAGATCTTGTGACCCTGATACGAGTCATTTTTGATCATGATGACGCGAGAGTAAAGCAGTTATTAAGGTCTATTTATCAGTCATTACCCTCAGGCGGCAAGCTTTTGGTGGCTGAGCCAATGGCAAATACAGAGGATTTACCAGCAATGGGGCAGGCTTATTTTGGGTTTTATTTGTTAGCGATGGGTCGAGGAAGGCCGAGAAGTTCTCAAGAAATAAAAGATTTTTTAATTGAGGCTGGGTTTAAAAGAACAAAATTAGTTAAAAACATGATGAAAATCAATGCTCAAATTGTAGTTGCTGAGAAATAAGGAATTTGCTACTTAGGGTAAATACTGATGTAGAATGAGGTAAACAATGTAACAATAATTTTACATTGTAGGTGTAAATCAAAATTAACAGGAACTATAAGTGGAAGCTCAGGCAATTGTAATCAATCAACCTAAACAGGTTTCTTTGAAAAAATTACAAATTGAAGATTTGGGTATGGATGATGTTGCTGTTGAAATGGAATATAGCGGCATTAGTACCGGCACAGAAAAGTTAATCTGGAGTGGTTTGATGCCCCAATTCCCTGGAATGGGCTATCCATTAGTGCCTGGTTATGAATCGGTAGGCCACATTACTCATGTTGGCGAAAATGCTAAGTTAAAAGTTGGTCAGCGTGTTTTTGTGCCGGGAGCCAAATGCTATGGTGAGGTAAAAGGTCTGTTTGGCGGTGCTTCTTCTCATGTGGTTATTCCTGCTCAAAGAGTAACTCTTCTCGATGAAGATGATGGTGCAGAGAGCATCCTTCTTGCGTTAGCTGCTACGGCTTACCATGTAACAGAAGGTAGAGAACAAGCTCAACCAGACTTAATTATTGGTCATGGTGTTGTCGGAAGGCTGCTTGCCCGAATTGCTGTTGCTAAAGGAAAAACACCTATTGTTTGGGAGACAAACCCGATCCGATCCACTGGGGCAATGGGCTATAAAGTGGTTCATCCTAAAGACGATGATTTTCATCAGTATGGTGTGATTTGTGATGCTAGCGGTGATTCCGAAATCATTAACACACTAGTAAGCCGTTTACGTCCACAAGGTGAAATTGTCCTTGCCGGATTTTACGATCGCCCAATATCTTATAACTTTGCTCCTGCTTTTATGCGTGAAATGAAAATGCGCATTGCTGCTCAGTGGCAAGCTAAAGATATCGAAGAAGTTCATCAACTCATTCGTTCTAAGCAATTGGCATTGGATGGGTTGATTACACATACCAGCAACCCTCAGGAAGCTGGCTCAGCTTATCACACTGCATTTAACGATATGCAATGCTTAAAAATGACTCTAAATTGGAGAACAGCGTAATGAATAATCCTATACCTGCAGAAGCAACTGTGCAATTTATGAATTTGAAAAAAGAGGCTGCGGTGGAACCAGATCCAGTTTCTACAAAGCCGGTTACCAAAGAAACACAAATTATTGCGATTTACGGTAAGGGTGGAATTGGTAAGAGTTTTACTTTAGCGAACCTGTCTTACATGATGGCTCAACAAGGTAAAAAAGTCTTATTAATTGGCTGTGATCCAAAAAGTGACACGACCTCTTTACTCTTCGGCGGCAAAGCTTGCCCCACCATTATTGAAACTTCATCGAAGAAGAAATTAGCTGGAGAGTCAGTTGAAATCGGTGATGTTTGTTTTAAACGTGACGGTGTCTTTGCTATGGAACTCGGTGGGCCTGAAGTAGGTCGGGGTTGTGGCGGTCGCGGTATTATTCACGGCTTTGAGACACTTGAAAAATTAGGATTCCATGATTGGGGTTTTGATTATGTTCTGTTAGATTTCCTAGGTGACGTTGTCTGCGGAGGTTTTGGTTTACCAATTGCCCGCGATATGTGCCAAAAGGTAATTGTGGTTGCAAGTAACGATTTGCAATCCTTGTATGTTGCGAATAACGTTTGCTCTGCGGTGGAATACTTCCGTAAGCTTGGAGGAAACGTTGGTGTCGCCGGTATGGTTATTAATAAAGATGACGGTACAGGTGAAGCTGCGGCCTTTGCTGAACGCGCTGGAATTCCAATTCTTTCAGCAATCCCAGCAAATGAAGATATTCGTCGTAAGAGTGCTAATTACGAAATCATTGGTAAACCAGGTACTGAATGGGCAAGTCTATTCGATATGCTCGGAGAGAACGTTGCAAAAGCGCCACCGGTAAGACCTAAGCCATTGTCCCAAGATGAATTATTAGGCTTGTTCTCTGGAGACCAAGTGGGTCGAAGCGTTGTGCTTGAGCCAGCAAGTCTATTTGACATGGTTGGTAAGGTTGAATTACATAAAGATTCACTCGAAGTCATTTACGACAAAGCCTAATCATGACTGACAAAAAAATAATCCCAATCCTAAAAAATCCGGAAGCAATGAATGCTGATGGTATAGGTTGTCATTCCGGAGCAGAACAAATGATTGAAGCTGCAAAAGCAGCCAATAAATCAGAAGTTCTGCAGCGCTATGCCAAAGATTATCCTAAAGGTCCTCATGATCAACCGCAAAGTATGTGTCCTGCTTTTGGATCCTTACGTGTTGGTCTTAGAATGCGACGTACTTCAACTATTTTGTCAGGATCCGCTTGTTGTGTTTATGGTCTGACATTTACATCACACTTTTATGGCGCAAAAAGAAGTGTGGGTTATGTACCGTTCAATTCAGAAAGCTTAGTTACAGGCAAGCTATTTGAAGATATTCGAGAGGCGGTTTATCTAGAGGCAGATCCTGTAAAGTATGACGCCATTGTCATTATTAATTTATGTGTTCCAACTGCTAGTGGAGTTCCTTTGCAGTTGTTACCAAAAGAAATTAATGGTGTGCGAATTATTGGGATTGACGTGCCAGGGTTTGGTGTGCCAACTCACGCAGAAGCAAAAGATGTATTAGCTGGCGCAATGCTGAAGTATGCAAGAAGTGAAGCCGAGGCAGGTCCAGTCACAGCACCTCGTCAAGGTAAATCTGAAAAACCTACCATTACATTATTAGGCGAAATGTTCCCGGTTGATCCGGTTGGTATTGGCATGATGCTTGAACCAATGGGTCTGGCAGCAGGTCCAGTTGTGCCAACTCGTGAATGGCGCGAGCTATACCAAGCGCTCGACTGTGCAGCAGTAGCAGCGATTCATCCATTTTATACAGCGAGTATTCGCGAGTTTCAGGCAGCTGGAAGAACTATTGTGGGTTCTGCTCCAATTGGTTATGACGGTACTGCTGCATGGCTTGAAGAAATTGGTAAATCTTGCAATATTTCCGCAGATCTCATTGCAGCCTCACAAAATAAATTTCTACCAATGATTAAAGGTGCTTTATCGGCCAAACCTATTAAGGGTCGAATTACCTTAAGTGGTTACGAAGGATCTGAGTTACTCGTGGGACGCCTCTTAGTCGAGAGTGGAGCTGATTTACGTTATGTAGGTACAGCATGTCCTAAAACGATTTGGAGTGAAAACGACAAAAATTGGTTAGAGTCAAAAGGTGTTCGTGTTCAGTACCGCGCATCTTTAGAGGATGACTTGGCAGCCATTGATGAGTTCCGCCCTGATTTAGCCATTGGTACAACGCCAGTCGTGCAAAAAGCTAAACAACTTGCGATACCTGCTTTGTATTTTACGAATTTAATTTCTGCACGACCTTTAATGGGAGTAGCTGGTGCTGGATCTCTTGCACAAGTCATTAATGCAGCCATTGCTAATAAACATCGCTTCAAAGTAATGGAAGACTTTTTTAGTGAAGTTGGCTCAGGCCATAATGCCGGTGTTTGGGACGAAGTACCTTTAGACCGACCTGACTTTAAAGCGAATGTTCGTCGTCGTTTAGAAAAAGAAATGAAAAAACGTAAAGCTGAGGAGATGGGCTAATGTTGATATTAGATCATGATCGCGCTGGCGGATATTGGGGCGCAGTATATGTATTCACTGCCATCAAAGGCTTACAAGTAGTCATTGATGGACCGGTTGGCTGTGAAAATTTACCAGTCACATCAGTTTTACATTACACCGATGCACTACCACCGCATGAGTTACCAATTGTTGTAACTGGATTAGCTGAAGAACAGCTTGGCCGTGAAGGTACTGAAGAGTCAATGAAGCGTGCTCATAAAGTATTGGATCCAGATTTGCCGTCAGTTGTCGTCACGGGATCTATTGCCGAAATGATTGGTGGTGGCGTAACTCCAGTCGGTATGAACATTGCTAGATTTTTGCCAAGAACGATTGATGAAGATCAGTGGCAAAGTGCGAATCGTGCCATGTATTGGTTATGGACTGAATACGGTGTTAAACATATTCCAGAGCGTCCAGTTCGTAAAGAAGGTGAAAAGCCACGTGTCAATATTATTGGCCCAGCCTATGGCATGTTCAATATGTATAGTGATTTAGCAGAAATCAAACGATTAGTTGAAGGTATTGGCGCTGATATTAATATGGTGTTCCCACTCAGCAGTCATTTAGCCGATGTGGCAAATTTAGTAGATGCTGATGTCAATATTTGTATGTATCGTGAATTTGGTCGTTTGTTATGTGAAAATCTTGAACGTCCATACTTGCAAGCTCCAATTGGTATGCATAGTACCACTCAATTCTTAAGAAAATTAGGTGAGTTATTAGGTATAGACCCAGAGCCATTTATTGCTAAGGAAAAACATACTACATTAAAACCTATTTGGGATTTATGGCGCTCAGTCACACAAGACTTTTTTGGTACCGCTAGTTTCGGTATTGTTGCTAATGAAACTTACACCAGAGGAATGAGAAGTTTTTTAGAAGATGAAATGGGTTTGCCTTGTAATTTTGCTGTTTCAAGAAAACCTGGCGATAAAACCAATAATCAAGAAATCCGTGAATTTGTTCAAAAGAAAACACCATTAGTGTTATATGGTAGTTTTAATGAGCGTATGTATGCTGCAGAAGTTGGCGGTCGAGCTGCTTTTATCCCAGCATCTTTCCCAGGAGCCATTATCCGTCGCCATACCGGTACGCCGTTCATGGGCTATGCAGGAGCAACTTACATTATTCAAGAATTCTGTAACGCTTTATTTGATGCCTTATTCCATATTCTTCCTTTAGGGACTGATCTCGACAAAGTAGAGGCAACGCTTGCTAAACCTGGTCAATTAGAAAATTTACCTTGGGATGAACAGGCTCAAATGATTCTGAATCAGATTGTTGCAAATCAACCTGTTCTCACACAAATCTCAGCAGCTAAACGTTTACGTGATCGTGCGGAACGTGAGGCAAGATTAGCTGGTGCTTCACGTGTAACTGAAGAATTATTAAATCGTATTCAGGCAACAGTAGGTGCTGGAGTCAATTGATGAGAACACAAACTCATTTATTAATGAGTAAAGAATTTGACGGCTATCCGTCATATCCCCAAGCTACACGGGGTGAGTGTAGTAACTGTAGTTTTGTTTTTAGGAGTTATCAGCATGAGTGAAAACAGATCTGTATCTGGTTTAACCGATGATGAAGCAAAAGAGTTTCATGTATTTTATGTGCAAGGACTGGTTGGTTTTGCCTCCATCGCAGTAGTTGCTCATATTCTTGTATGGGCTTGGCGTCCTTGGTTTAGTTGATGTTGTTGTAAAAAAATAAAGGAAATATCATGGAAAAAAAAGCAGAATTAATCTCAGAAGTTATGGAGAACGATTCAATCTCTTTCAAAGTAATTTTTATTTTATGTTTTGTCATTTGTTTCATGGTGACTTTATTGACATTTTTTCTGCCGATGGGGTGGCGTAGTTGGCTACCAGGTTCAGAGGGAGGTAAATCTCTTTTTGATTCAACCAAAGCAGGTGTTTATAGCTTTATGTCTTTCTTAACTTAGGAGAAGCATTATGTGGAGAATTTGGAAACTATACGACCCTTTGAGGGCGATGGTAGCACAAGGCGTTTTTCTCTTTGCATTAGCCGCAATGATTCATTTGATTTTATTGAGTACCAATCAATACAAATGGTTAGATGGTATGTCACAGCAGCAGTATTTGCAGTCACGTACTGCCGCAGCAAAGTAATTTGTATTATCAAGCCTTGGACGGGGTTGTTAAAAACTCCATCCAAGCACGAATTCTAAGTATTTTAATTTTGAATAAATGGGAGAGCACATCATGGCGATGCTCAATTTTGAGAGAAAGTACCGAGTTAGAGGTGGAACTTTAATCGGCGGAGATCTTTTTGATTTCTGGGTTGGTCCTTTTTATGTGGGATTTTTTGGTGTCACCACATTATTTTTTAGTTTTCTTGGTACCGCTATGATACTTTGGGGAGCTGCTCACCAAGGTGTATTTAATATTTGGCAAATCAATATTGCTCCTCCCGATCTTAAATATGGTCTAGGAACTGCGCCGATGATGGAGGGTGGTTTATGGCAAATTATCACCATTTGCGCACTAGGTGCTTTTGGTTCTTGGGCTCTGCGAGAAATTGAAATTTGTCGAAAATTAGGCATGGGATTGCATGTTCCTTTTACCTATTTAATGGCTGTATTTGCTTACTTCACTCTTGAAGTGATTCGTCCAATCATGATGGGTGCTTGGGGTCATGCTTTCCCATACGGCATTATGAGTCACTTGGATTGGGTTTCTAATACGGGTTATCAATATTTACATTTTCATTACAATCCGGCTCATATGATTGCCGTGACTTTGTTCTTTGCAACTACGCTTGCCTTATCACTTCACGGTGCTTTAGTTCTCTCCTCAACTAATCCTGGAGCAGGTCAAACTGTTAAAACCCCAGAACATGAGGATACATTTTTCAGAGACATTATTGGCTACTCAGTTGGTACTTTAGGTATTCATCGGGTGGGATTATTCCTAGCTGTTGCGGCAGTTTTTTGGAGTGCTGTTTGTATTATTATTAGCGGCCCTTTCTGGACCAGAGGTTGGCCAGAGTGGTGGACTTGGTGGTTAAATATGCCGATTTGGCAATAATGTGATTTCGGAGAATTAATATGGACTATCAAAATCTATTCACTCAAACTCAAGTTATTGGCCCAGAAAATCATGGGGCTCCGATTAATGAATACGATATGCGTGAGCGCACTCGTGGCATTGGCTTCAGTTATCTGTTAGGTAAGCTTGGAAATGCGCAATTAGGGCCAATCTATTTAGGTCGTTTAGGTGTTGCATCACTCATCTGTTTCATGACAGCATTTGTGATTATTGGTTTCAATATGCTTGCACAAGTGGGTTGGAATCCAATTCAAATGGTTAAACAACTCTTTTGGCTTTCATTAGATCCGCCATCTCCTAAATATGGACTTCGCCTAGCACCTCTAAGTGAAGGTGGCTGGTGGAATATCTGCGGTCTATTCCTAACAACTTCGATTTTATTGTGGTGGTTAAGAACCTATAATCGCGCTAAAGCATTGGGGATGGGTACCCATGTGCCTTGGGCTTTTGCTGCTGCAATTTGGTTATATCTTGTTTTAGGTCTCTTCCGTCCAGTATTAATGGGCAGTTGGAGCGAGGGAGTCCCTTTTGGAATTTTCCCGCACTTAGACTGGACAGCGGCATTATCGATTCGTTATGGGAATTTGTTTTATAACCCATTTCATATGTTATCGATCTTCTTCTTGTATGGCTCTGTTCTATTATTTGGAATGCACGGCGCTACTATTTTAGCGGTTGGTCGTTATGGTGGTGAACGTGAGATTGAGCAAATTGTCGATCGTGGTACAGCCTCTGAACGAGCAGCGCTTTTCTGGAGATGGACCATGGGCTTTAATGCAACGATGGAATCCATTCACCGTTGGGCTTGGTGGTTTGCGGTATTGTGCCCAATTTCAGGTGGTATTGGAATTTTGTTAACCGGTACATTTGTAGATAACTGGTACGTGTGGGCAATGCATCATGGCATGGTTCCTTCTTATCCATCAACCAATATGATCGATCCTTCGATTGCTACTCCAGCATTTACACCAGCAATTCAAGGAGCAAAATAATGAGAAAAATTTATTTATCACTAGTTGCTCTTTTAGGCGCCTCTTTGATTCTATCTGGTTGCGAACGACCTTCTTTCCAAAGAGACCAAAGTGGTTTTAGAGGAACTGCAATGGTTAACGTGCAGAATCCAAGAATTAATGCGGATAAAGCAAAACTGAATGAATTACCTCCGTCAACAGGGCCTATTCCAGGAGACGGTCCCAAAGCTGCTGATGTTTATAAAAACGTTAAAGTACTTGGCAACTTAAGCCAAGCCCAATTTACAACGTTTATGGTAAGCATGACTAGTTGGGTAGCACCTCAAGATGGTTGTTCTTATTGCCACAATGTAGCTAATTTTGCTGAGGATGCTAAATATACTAAAATAGTTGCACGTCGCATGATTCAGATGAATCAAAATATCAATGCAAATTGGAAAGATCACGTTAAAGAAACGGGTGTAACTTGTTACACTTGCCATCGTGGTAATAATATTCCACAAAATGTTTGGTTTAAAGAAGTGCCACAAGGTATTAGTGGACCTGCTTTAGGGCAACGTAATGGCCAGAATGCACCAGCTGCTTCCGTTGCCTATTCATCTTTAACTAATGAGCCATTCTCTAAATACTTGTTACAAAGTAATCCAGCACGTATTCAGGGTAAAGAAGGTTTGCCAAATGGTAATGTTCATTCTCTTCAAGAAACTGAGCATGTGTATGGCTTAATGATGCATTTCTCTAAATCTTTAGGAGTAAATTGCACCTATTGTCATAACTCAAGAAGCTTTGCAGATTGGTCACAAAGTACTCCTCAGAGAGGTTTGGCTTGGTATGCGATTCAAATGGTAAAAGATACTAATAATACGTATATGGAGCCATTGTCATCCACTTTCCCAGCACATCGTTTAGGTGGCCTAGGAGACGTGGCTAAAGCTAATTGTGCCACTTGCCATCAGGGAGTAAATAAGCCCCTCTACGGCAAAAGTATGCTTGCAGATTATCCTTATTTAGCGAAGCAATATTCAGAGACTCCGAAGGTTGGAACGTCTTTGGCAGCTAAATAATTTACCGGTGTTGTAGCGCTGTTTTATGGCGCCTTAGGGCGCCATTTTTTAAAGGAATCAGTAGTGGATACTCAAGTTGATCGATTTAAGATTTCTTATCTTAGTAATGAAGATCAATCACATCCAGAACATTCCAGAGCTATTGTAATTGGCTCAGGCTTTGGTGGCCTTGCTGCTGCCATCCGATTAGCAGTAAAAGGTTATGAAGTCACTGTTCTTGAAAAATTAGATTCTCCAGGTGGTCGGGCTTATGTTCATCGTAGAAATGGCTATACTTTTGATGCTGGCCCTACAATTATTACCGCACCATTCTTATTGGAAGAATTATGGACTCTATGCGGTAAAAAAATGAGCGATGATATTGATCTGCGTTTAATGGATCCTTTTTATCAAGTGCGCTTCAATGATGGGAAAATTTTTAATTACACCGGTGATCCTGAGAAAATGCGAGCAGAAGTGGCTAAATTTTCTCCGCGTGATTTACCCGGTTATGAAAAATTTTTAAAGGAAGCCGAGAAATGTTACAAGCTTGGCTTTGAGGATTTAAGCGCCGTCGCTTTTACAAAATTTACTGATCTATTAAAAGCTCTGCCAAGTATGATCAAAATGAAAGCTTGGGAGAGTATTTACACTCTGGTTGCAAGATATTTTAAGGATCCCCAATTACGTCAAGTGATGAGTTTTCATCCCTTATTGATTGGTGGCAATCCCTTTTCTGTAACAGCTGTGTATGCCTTAATTAATTCCCTCGAGCGTAAGTGGGGAGTCCATTCTGTCATGGGTGGTACCGGTGAATTAATCCGCGGTATGGCGAAACTATTAGATGGACTTGGTGTAAAAATTCGGTACAAAAGCCAAGTAGATAAAATCAACATTTCTGACAATAAAGTAACCGGCGTTACTCTTCAGGATGGACAAATTCTTTATGCCGACCACGTGGTTTCTAATGCCGATTCTGCCTGGACCTATCGCTATTTAGTAGAGGAAAAATATCGAAAACATTGGACTAATAAGAAGGTCGAAAATGGTCGATATTCAATGAGCTTATTTGTTTGGTATTTTGGGGTTAAACGTCAATACCCTGAGGTACCTCATCATATGATGTTGCTCGGTGATCGTTATGAGTCTTTGCTCACAGATATTTTTAAAAAGCATCATTTGGCAAAAGATTTTAGTTTATATCTTCACCGTCCTACGGCAACCGATCCTTCAATGGCGCCAAATGGACATGATACTTTCTATGTTTTATCACCGGTTCCGCATCTTGATAGTGGGGTCAACTGGCAAACTGAAATGGAGTCTTACCGTACTTCGATACAGGCATATTTAGAACAAACAGTATTACCTGGACTTGGTGAGCATATTACAGAATCTTTTTGTATGACACCGCAGGACTTTAAGGATAATCTTTTATCTTTTAAAGGGGCCGCATTTGGGCTTGAACCTTTGCTCTTGCAAAGTGCTTGGTTTAGACCACATAATATTAGTGAAGATATTCAAGGTTTATATATGGTAGGTGCAAGCACTCATCCTGGCGCTGGAATTCCTGGCGTTTTATCATCGGCAAAAGCTTTGGAGAGCGTAATGCCGGCAGTTCAAAAAAGGAGCAACCATGCTTTCTAAATTACTGATTAATCCCTTCGCGATGTTTCAACATCAAAGTTTGATGGCCAATAGCTCATCATCTACAACTACCGATACGATTCAGTGCGAAGAACTGATGCGTGGGGGTTCGAAATCATTTTTTGCTGCTTCCAGAGTTTTACCAAAGCGCGTTCGTAATCCGTCCATTGCTTTGTACGCTTTTTGTAGATTAATGGACGATATTGTTGATGATGGTGGCGATGATATTAGTATCATTCAAACATTACAAGAACGGATTGATTTGATTTATCAAGGTCAACCGATGGATGTACCTGCGGATAGAGCCCTTGCAATCGTTGTTGCTGAATACAAAATTCCTAAAACTCTCCTAGAGGCATTACTGGAAGGCTTTAAGTGGGATAAGATGGGGCGCAGATATGACACCATTGATGAACTTTATGAATATGCAGCCCGTGTTGCAGGGACTGTTGGTGCGATGATGTCTCTCATTATGGGTACGCGCTACCATGAACCAATTGAGCGAGCCTGCGAATTGGGTTTAGCCATGCAATTGACGAATATTGCCCGTGATGTTGGCGAAGATGCCCGTAATGGTAGATTGTATTTGCCACAGGATTGGTTGCGTGAAGAGGGTATCAACCCGGACGACTGGTTAAAAAATCCTACTTTTACCGCTGAAATAGCTCGGGTAGTGGACCGCTTACTAAAAACGGCGGATACCTTATATCAACGCTCACAAAATGGTATTACAAAATTACCCAGAGATTGTAGGGCTGCTATTTATGGTGCAAGGTTAGTGTATGCACAAATTGGCCGCCAAATTGAAAAACAAGATTTAGATTCTGTATCTCAACGCGCGATTGTGTCGAGTGGTCGTAAAAAGGTATTAATGCTGAAGGCTTTATCGGCCATGATTCATGTCAAACAAGTGAAAACCAATCTTGAGCCGATTAAAGAGATTCAATACTTGGTTGAGGCTGTGCCATTTGAAGACCCATACGCGCACTATGCCGGTAGTTTAGAGCAACGTATGGTTTGGGTTATCAATACGCTTGAAAAAGCAGAGAGACATCGTTTAGCACGAATGAACTAACCTTCTCTGTCTAAGTGAGCCTTGGCATTCTCCAAGGTAGCATCATTTGTACAATTGTTGCAGAAAATCTAGGGACATTTAAGGTTTCATGCATACAGCTTACTTCTTCCCCTAGCCAGATGCTTTGTAAAATAGAGCGGCTATAAAAAGGTGTATCTTCAAGATCTTGGATGACTGCAACCTTGGTTTTATCTGAGCGAATATGACGTTGAATGTGCCACATAGTTTTAGGAAGAGCCTGGCGACTTCCAAGCTCAAAATTTGTAATACTGCCATCTTGATTAAACTTCAGAGCTAAGAGATATTCACGACCATTTTTTTCACGAACGTCATACATTACTGCAGTACTGCCATCTTTTAATAAAGATCTTGCCCAATCCCATTCTAAAAAGGGACGATTGATGGGTTCATCACCCTCATTCGAATCTAAATAAGCATGTCCCGACCATTTGAGTTGTGGCTCAGTAAACTCCACTTCAACCCGAGATGTGGGAGCTAACGGTCCCCAGCGATGCTTACCCTGCGCATCAAGAGGGACTGAATAATTAAATAATTGCTCTGGATGCACCTTCACTTTACCGATTACTTTTTGACCAAATGGAACTGCACGTTCTTTGATATTAATTTCTAAAGATTGTCCGTTCCAATGCAGATCACTTGGTCCTACTTTAAAGTTGCTTGCATCTCGGTAATTAAAGCGTTTACCTCTTTCGGTCATCGTCCATCTCTTTTTACCAGGGCTATAAAGGGCAACATTGATACAGCAGTGATTATTGGGGTCGGCAAAATCCTTACGGTTGGCCCATAGGTAGTAGGGTGAGAAGACGCTCCCTATAAAAGCAATAATAGTGATGCCATGTTGACCATCATCACTGATCCCATCGACATACCACCAAAGGTAACCACCATGGGGGACTACTTGGTCAAAGGCAGGTGATCCATCAGCGTTGCGGCCGCCAGTCTTCCCGATAAGGCCGCCATTGGTACTCCCGGTCCCGGATGAACGCTGCCCCCGGCTAAAAATAGATTCTTGATCTTGGAGATTGAACTGGGCCGTTGAAAGGAGCTCATCCAACCGTGGGTTGCCATGCCATACAGCGCTCCCTTGGTTGCCGGAAATAGCTGATGAAAATCTTGCGGTGTTGTTCTGACCATTTCCCAAGACTGCGGGTTGATTTGAAAGCCACTTTTGCCAAGTAGTTGAAAGACCTTGTTTTGACATAACTCAATTTCCTTTTGAGAGGTAGAGGAATCCCCATTTGCTGGCGCATTGACTAGCAGCAAAACTTTTTCTGTTGGAGATGATAAGTTTTCTGTATGAGTTCGACTTTGAGCGCATAGATATACAGTTGGTTTTTGAGGAAGTCTATTTTCAGTAAAAATATTTGTAAATTCACTCTGATAGTCATCATCAAAGAAAACATTGTGATGACTGATTGGTAATTGATTTGCGGGGATACTCGCGGACCAAGTCACTGCAGATAAAGAGGATACCGTGGGGATAGGCGGTGTTGCCGTACTTACCTCACCTCCCAATAGGCCACTAGAAAGTGCAGCAATATCACCATTGAAAATAATGGCATCCGCAGGGATGATTTCACCGGTGTCGAGTTCTACTTGAGACACTTTTTGGTTTAAACATTTTATTTTTTTTACAAGGGTTCCGTATCGGATTTTAGCTCCCCTAGCCAAGGCTAATTGAGCGATGGTTTTTGGTAGTTCTGTCATACCACCGTTGATTGACCAAACGCCAGCCGTCTCTACATGAGCAATGAGCATTAAGGTTGCTGGGGCTAAAAAAGGAGATGATCCGCAATAAGTGGCGTACCGTCCAAAGAGTTGTTGTAGCCGAGGGTCTGGAAAAAACGATTCAAGTGATTGCCAAAGATTTTTAAAAGGACCAATACCCATCAATGTTTTGGTGCCAGATAGGCCGAGTTGACTCATCATGCTGGGAAGACTTGGGCGACGTGCCCGAATATAAGGTTTTTCTAGTGAGTCATAGACTTTTTGACTCACTCGGCAAAAGTCTAAAAATAAATCGGCTTGTTTTTTTCCAGAGAAATCTCGAATCGCTTGGGCACTTAATTGTTGATCAGCAAATAAATCGAGTTGATCTTTACCCCAAAAATGCCTTGCTAACACAGGAAGCTTCGTTGTGGCAATTAAACTGCTAAAGTCTTCACCACATTCTTTAAATAATTCTTCAAAAACCCAGCGCATCGTGAATACGGTTGGGCCAGAATCAATGTTCAGATTACCAGCTTGAAGAGTACGAATTTTCCCTCCAGGATGATGCTCTTTTTCTAGCAGAGTAACGTCATACCCTTGATGAGACAAACGTAAGCAGGCAGAAAGCCCAGCGATACCACCGCCAATAATAATAATTTTTTGCTTAGCCATAGTGCTTGCCTCGCCAAACCCCTTTGGCATCGATTGGTACGAATCTCGTAAACATAGATTCAGTAAAGAACGCACCTTTATAAGCGGTTTGAATAGCTTGTAAATGGGCTCCACTGCGGGCGTATTGATCCATTGCTGCAGTTGATTCCCACATCGTAAATGTGGCTTGTCGCAAATAAGGAGCTTCGCCGATACCTGCGGCAAGAATGCAACCTGGGTCGCGTTCTAAAGACGCTTGCGCAGGTGGCGCTTTACTCCAGAATTCGGGGGCTTTTGAAAACTTGATCGAGGCACGTGTAATTCCTGCGATGGGTCCTGTTAACGGAGCTTCTTGCGTTATTTGAAGCGTGTTTTTAGACCAAGAACCTTTAGACGAATATGCTTGGAGCATTACAGAAAAAAACTCACTTGAGTGTTTTTTATAATTCTCAATAATATTTGAAGTATTCAAAAAGTCTTTAGCTCGTTCCATTGAGTCGAAAACGCAAAGTAAACCTTGCTTGTTGAAACTTGGATTTAAATCAAAGCCACCATGCTTGCCACATCCAAGGACCTTGACAAACTTGATACCTGGAATATTTTTGAATGGATATTTACCGATGACTAGGCGAGAGATTCCCCAGGGTATTGAGCTTGAGGGGTAATTTACAAGGCACAACAATGATGTTTCTTGCATCATTGCCTTCGTTACAAATCTTCGGTTCCGTTTGGATCGGTAATACCAAATCGACGCATTTTAATGTAAAGACTTTGACGGGATAAGCCTAACATTTCTGAGGCAGAAACACGATTATTCATGGTGAGTTCAAGCGCAGACATAATGCACATTTTTTCAATCATGTCAGTAGTCTCACTCACAATATCTTTCAACGGAACTCGTCCTACGAGTTCTGTTAGCTTTGTAGCAGTTTGTTTAAGATCGCTCGTTGCCTGTCCACGCTGTGAAAGGCGTTGGCTGATTTGCCTAATGTTAAACCCAATATAAGACTCTTGTTCAGTGACAACTTTGACAGCTGAGACTTCTACCTCAATACCAGTTGCATTACCGCTAGGCACAATATTAGTAATGTAGTGTTTAATCGAGTTTTTATCTTTTAGATTATTAAGAATCACCCTTAAATCAATGCTTGCGCGTCCAAGCCAATTATCAATCGGTTCATCAACCAAATCACTTGATTTTTCAACTTGCGTCATCTCAGCAAAAGTTTGATTAGCACTATAAATTTTGCCATTCAGATCGGTAATTACAAACGCATCTGAAGAAAACTGAATCGCACTAATTAGGCGTTCATTATTTGGATTGAGCTTAAAGTCCTGAATGATTTCTGATAATGGAGTGACATTAATTAAAAATACAGTTTGATTTTCTTCTCTTAAGAAGTTCACAGTTATTTCAGCTTGGACTGTGTTTTTAACTAATTTCACATTTGCTTTTTTAGGAGTATTGATATTTCTAGAGTTATTTAACAACTCTTGTAATTGACTAAAGTCATTCATATCAATAAATTCTGCGAGAGATCGTCCAACCATCCTCCGAGCCTTATCCGTCATAAGGCTTTGGGCAACAGAATTAGCCTCAATAATTTTGAAAGTACTACCATCAATAATGATGTGTGCATTCACGCTCAGGTCAAACAGTTGACGATACCGCGCCTCTGCGAATCGAAGTCGCAGATAATCCGTTTCGATCGCTTGTTGGGCTTCAACCAATCGTTGTTGAAGGTTTGCTAGGCTACGTAAATCTCGTCCAATACCTAAAATCTTATTGTCTTTTTTAAGATGAAGGACAGATACCATTAAGGGCAGATCTGGATTATTGGGCACACTTAAGTTAATTTGGCGCCACTTTTGCGCATTTTCACTGACTGTGGGTGACAAAAGAGACTCTACTTTTTTACGGCTTTCTAAAGTGCTACATTCAAGCCATGATTTTCCAATCAAATGCTTTAAATGACTAAATCCAGGAGTTTGGGTGTTTAAGACATTTTCAATGATTCCATCTTGGTCCATCACTAGAACAGTATCTGAGACATAACTCACCAATTCGGCAGCTGCATTGGCATCGATCGACTCAATATTGTTAGTAAGGTTTGGTATGGATGGATTCATTTATTCAATCTAAAGTGTAAACAATCGTAAACAATCATTGTAATATTTTATAGACAATGATCTCATTAATTTAACCCTATATTCTTTTTGTTACCCACAATAATTTCCGCCATTCTAATTGCTTCGTTTGCATCTGCAGACTTAATATCGGCATCAATTTCATCAAAAAGTTCTGGGTGACTATTATAAAGTGGTCCGCCAACCATGAAAGAAACATTTGGATTCATTGATCGGGCGCGAAGAGAAGCAATCATCTCATTTAAATCTTTAAGCTGTTCAACGTAGCCAATTGAAACACCAATGACATCAAACCATTGTGAAAAAATTAAAGTATTGATTTCTTCTGAAGATAAGTTTGGTTCTCCCCAAACCCGCCATCCCGCTTTTCTAAAGAATTCAGCCACGATAAATAACCCTAAAGTATGCTGAGATTTTGGAGCTGGAATTAATAGGGCGTTAAGATTTTCAATGGGCATACTGTTTTTCATCTGAAAATCTTTGGTCAGCTCGTAAAGAATATGTTGCAGGCGCCACAAGCCAATGGTCACCTCTGTAAAGCTAACAATGTCTTCTTCCCATAGAACTCCCAACTTTCTTGCTGTCATCGGAATAAGGTCTAAGTAAATAGACTCTATCGAAACTTGTTTCGAGATGAGTTTCTTAATATATTCAATGCAAGACTCTTGGGAGCCATTCATTGCGAGACCACTTAATAAATCAATCTCGGGAGTGTGAATTTTTCTAAGCCCAGGGGTCGCCAACTCCTCGAGAGGTGAGTTTGCTTGATGACTAACTAGAAGTCTTGGAATGATTTCTTGATCTAGCATCTTGATCAAAATATCAATGGGTTGTTTAATATTTGAAGTTTCATTTTGATCATCTTCAAGACAACTATCTTCTTGATTAAAGCTTGAATCTTGAGTGTGTCTCATTACCTTCTCCGGGAGAGTGGTTTTTACATCGTTAAAAGACTTAACCATACTCTGCTCCGTGTTAAAAAATAGTAGGGGATATACCGTAAATTTAAATTTACACGCTTTTTAAACATATGTCTAATTTATTTTACACAAATAAGGGAAATCCCTATATTGTGTAACATAAATAAAGCGTAAACTTTTGTTTACAGATGTTGAATATTATTCATTAGGCAGAGAAATGAACGAGAAGAGTAAGTTACTTTACACCCCAGAACAGAGGATCAAAAGAGATCAATCTGTTTGGACACTTGTTCAAGGTGTTTTGGCTCCCGTGCAATTTTTAGTCTTCTTAGTAAGTATAACCTTAGTTATCAGGTTTCTAATGACCGGAAAAGATTATGACTATGCCAACTATTCCATCATGCTAAAGACCTTTCTGCTCCTTTTAATCATGGTTACTGGTTGTATCTGGGAAAAGGTTGTCTTTGATAAGTACTTATTTGCAGAGGCGTTTTTTTGGGAAGACGTCTTTAGTATGCTCGTGATTTTCCTTCACTTGAGTTACGTCTACTGTCTATTGAATCAAATATTGAGTCCTAACGCCTTAATGATTTTAGCCCTGTGTGCTTATGGTGCCTACTTCATTAATGCTGCTCAATTCATTTGGAAATTAAGAGTTGCACGAAAAGAATATGAGGCTTTGCAAAACAAAGCCTCAATGACTAACGAAATATTTCAACAAGGTTATGCCTCATGAATGCAGTTATTCCAATCCAGGCAGTAGTTCAATCCGGTTGTGGAACACCTCCAGAAGTCATCCGTGAACGTGGACAACGTGAAGTATTTTGTGGATTAACTGGCATTATTTGGATGCATCGTAAGATTCAGGATGCATTTTTTCTGGTGGTTGGTTCACGTACTTGTGCACATCTCATTCAGTCAGCTGCAGGGGTGATGATTTTTGCCGAGCCTAGATTTGCAACAGCAATTATTGATGATCGTGATCTTGCAGGGCTTGCCGATGCAAATGCTGAATTAGATAAAGTCGTTCAAAGATTATTGGCAAGACGTCCAGATATTAAACTTCTATTCCTTGTCGGTTCATGCCCATCTGAAGTCATTAAATTAGACTTACACCGTGCAGCCGGTCGTTTAGATAAACAATTTGGTCCTCAAGTAAGAATTCTGAATTATTCAGGAAGCGGAATCGAAACAACCTTTACCCAAGGTGAAGATGCTTGCTTAAATGCGCTTGTCCCACAGTTACCGGTAACTGAAGAAAAAGCCATCATGATTGTGGGTTGCTTACCTGATATCGTTGAAGATCAGTTTGCAAGGCTCTTTACTGAGATGGGTGTGACAAATGTTAGCTTTTTCCCACCACGCAACTCAAGAACACTTCCAGCGGTCGGAAGCAATACGCAATTTATCTTAGCTCAACCATTTTTAGGGGATACAGTCCGCGCACTAGAGTCTCGTGGAGCTAGTCATCTAAGTGCCCCATTTCCATTTGGGATCGAGGGAACAACTGAATGGTTAGCTGCGATTGCAACTGCGATGGGAGTCTCACAAGAGATATTTGATAAAGTGACAGCGCCGAAAAAAGCAAGAGCTGAAATGGCTTTGGCACCACTCAAAGAAACTTTACAAAATAAAAAGATTTTCTTCTTCCCAGACTCGCAGTTAGAAATTCCTCTTGCTAGGTATTTAAATCGTGAGTTAGGCATGGAGCTTACAGAAGTAGGCACACCTTATTTGCATAAGCAAATTTTAGAAAAAGAATTAGCTTTGTTACCACAAAATGTCCAGTTATCTGAGGGGCAAGATGTAGAGAAACAATTAGATCGACTCAAGTTGGCAAAGCCAGACATGGTCGTTTGTGGTTTAGGCTTAGCTAACCCACTAGAGTCTGAAGGATACACAACAAAATGGGCGATTGAACTCGTGTTTAGCCCAATTCATGGTTACGATCAAGCAGCCGATCTGGCCGAGTTATTCGCAAGACCTCTGCGTCGTAAAGCAAAACTACAGTTTGATACGGAGGCCCTATGCAATTAACTCTTTGGACCTATGAAGGACCGCCTCACGTTGGAGCGATGCGGATTGCTACAGCGATGACAGATTTGCATTATGTATTGCATGCGCCACAGGGCGACACTTACGCCGATTTACTTTTCACAATGATTGAGCGTCTCCCCAAAAGACCTCCTGTAACGTATACAACCTTTCAAGCGCGTGACTTGGGAGGAGATACTGCTCAACTATTTAAAAACGCTGCTAAAGAATCTTTTGAGCGTTTTAAACCACAAGCTATGATTGTTGGTGCTTCTTGCACTGCCGAGCTGATTCAAGACGATCCAGGTGGTTTAAGTAAGGCATTAAATTTACCAATCCCAGTCATTCCCTTGGAATTACCGTCTTATCAAAAGAAAGAAAATTGGGGTGCTTCTGAGACTTTTTATCAAATTGTCCGCCACTTAACCGTGCAGGATACAAAAATAGCAGCAGCTACTCATATCAGCCAACGTCAAGAAAAATTGGCAGCAGGTAAAAAGCCAAGTTGTAATATTTTAGGTCCCACAGCACTTGGATTTAGGCACCGTGACGATATAAAGGAAGTGAGCAAAATGCTCACGATGTTAGGTATTGAAATTAATGTAGTTGCTCCTCAAAGTGCTAGTCCAAGTGACATCACTCGAATTCCACAAGCTGATTTTAATGTTGTTCTTTACCCAGAAATTGCTCAGACAACAGCTTCATGGCTTTCAAGAATGTATGGCCAACCATTTACTAAAGTAGTTCCAATTGGTGTCAATGCAAGTATTGATTTCATGAAAGAAGTAGCGCAGTTAGCGGGCATTTCTGAAGAAAAAGTATTAAAAGAAATTAAGTCAAATTCTTCCTGGTACGCCCGTTCAGTTGATTCTACCTACTTGACCGGTAAACGCGTCTTTATTTTTGGCGATGCTACCCATGTGATTGCAGCAGCTAGAATTTCTCGTGATGAAATGGGTTTCCAAGTCGTTGGGATGGGGACTTACTCGAGAGAGTTTGCGAAAGATGTACGTGAAGCAGCGAAATCATATGGTTTAGAAGCCATCATTACAGATGATTATTTAGAAGTTGAAGAAAAAGTTGCAGAGCTTTCCCCAGAACTGGTTCTTGGCACGCAAATGGAACGTCATATTGCCAAGCGTTTAGGGGTTCCTTGTGCCGTCATTTCTGCGCCAGTGCATGTGCAAGATTTCCCAGCTAGATATGCTCCGCAAATGGGCTTCGAAGGTGCCAATGTTATTTTTGATACTTGGATTCATCCGCTGATGATGGGTCTAGAAGAGCATCTCATCATGATGTTTAGAGAAGATTTTGAATTTAATAGTAATGTCCCTGCCTCACATTTGGGACATGTTGGAGCGGCGTCTGCATCCTCCCATCAGGTCACTGAAGCAGCTCCATATTTTGAATTAGAAGTTCCCGTAGTTGATCAAGAGCAACCTGATAAAAAAGAAGAGTTTGATACGCAACAGCAGTCTACAACTCAACAATCTTCTGTAGATCAAGCGGTGTGGTCTGCAGATGCCTTAAAGGAATTAGGCAAGATTCCATTTTTTGTACGAGGAAAAGCTCGGCGAAATACAGAAAAGTATGCAATTGAGCATGGTATGCAGCAGATCACCTTGGAGACACTTTACGATGCAAAAGCCTATTACAGTCGTTAATAAAACTCCTCTTAAATTTGTCTTAGTGACGATGGATACCCATCTCCTAAGTGCAAGTGAAAAGGCGAGTTTTGCATTAAAACGTGAAATGCCGAATCTGGATTTTAAAATTCATGCGGCAGCTGGTTGGGCTACAGCACCTGAGAAGCTTGCTGAGTGTAAAAAAGATATTGCTGAGGCTGATATCGTTGTCACTACGATGTTATTTTTGGAAGACCACTTTTTACCTATTCTTGATGATTTAAAAGCGCGTCGCAATCATTGTGATGCCATGGTCTGTGCAATGTCTGCGGCAGAAGTGGTACCCCTTACCAAAATCGGTGATTTTGATATGAGTAAGCCAGCAAGTGGACCACTTGCATTGCTCAAAAAAATGCGTGGCTCTAAAGAGAAGAATACAACGGGTGGTGCTGCGCAAATGAAGATGCTACGTCGTTTGCCAAAAATTCTAAAATATATTCCTGGAACCGCTCAGGATGTGCGTAATTATTTCTTGACCCTACAGTACTGGTTGGGTGGTTCAGAAGAGAATATGTACCATATGGTCCGTTTTCTCATTCATAAATATGCGGCGGGTCCAAGAGCATCACTTAAAAATGCCAAGGGTAAGATCGTTGAACCGGTCATGTATCCCGATTCTGGAGTTTACCATCCGCGCCTCAAGGGACGTATTAGTGAAGAACTAAATCAAGTTCCTAAACTTGTGCCTGATCACAAGGCAAAAGGTAAGATTGGTATTTTGCTACTTAGATCTTATGTTTTAGCTGGTAATACACAGCACTATGATGCTGTCTTTGCGGCACTTGAAGCGCGAGGATATCAGGTCGTTCCTATTTTTGCTGCAAGCCTTGATGCTCGCCCTGCGATTGATCAGTTCTTAATAAAAAATGGCAAATGTACCGTAGATGCCATGATTTCTCTCACAGGCTTTTCACTTGTTGGTGGTCCTGCTTACAATGATGCCAAAGCTGCTGAAGAGGTGTTAGGTAAACTAGATGTTCCTTACATGGCAGCCCATCCAGTAGAGTTCCAAAATCTTTCCGATTGGGGTAGTTCTGATCGTGGCTTACTTCCTGTGGAAAGTACCCTCATGGTGGCTATTCCTGAATTAGATGGTGCCACTAATCCAATGGTTTATGGCGGTCGTTCCGGAGCACCTGGCACAACGTGTACAGGTTGCCATCGTCAATGCACCTTCACTGAAAAAAATAATGTGAATGATATGTTCACCTGTGTTGAACGGGTAGATATGCTCGCAGCCAGAATGGATAAGATGATTTCACTGAAGAAATCATCTCACCATGATCGTAAAGTTGCGATTGTTATTTTTAACTTCCCACCAAATGCGGGAAGAGTGGGAACCGCAGCGTATTTAGGTGTCTTTGAGTCCATTTATGAAACCATGGCACGCATGAAGCAAGATGGTTATCAAGTGGATATGCCTGCAAGCGTCGACGAATTAAGAGAATCTATCTTGCACGGTAATGCACAGCAATTTAATACCGATGCAAATGTTCACTTTAAGATTTCAACAAATGACCATGTCAAACGTGAGACCTGGTTGAAGGACATTGAAAAACAATGGGGTCCTGCACCAGGTAAACAATTAAGTGATGGTTCTGGAATTTTTGTATTAGGTAAACAGTTTGGTAATGTACTTCTTACCGTTCAACCGGGCTTTGGATACGAAGGTGATCCAATGCGTTTGTTATATGAAAAAGGTTTTACGCCTACACACGCTTTCTCAGCTTTCTATCGTTATTTAAGAGAAGATTTTGGAGCCCATGCAGCGCTTCATTTTGGGACTCATGGCGCTTTAGAGTTTATGCCTGGTAAACAAACAGGCTTGTCTGGCAATTGTTGGCCAGATCGTCTTATTAAAGATTTACCTAATATTTACTTATATGCGTCTAACAACCCATCAGAGGGTGCCATTGCGAAGAGACGTTCAGGTGCAACATTAATCAGTTATTTGACTCCGCCGATTGCTCAAGCAGGTCTATATAAGGGACTTGCAGATTTAAAGGCCTCAGTAGAACGTTATCGCTTATTACCAGAAAATGACAATGACCTTGCCAATGTTGTGGAGCGTGAACAACTTAGCGAGTTAATTTTTACCCAAGCGACTAGTATTGAAATTATCTCAGCCACAAGTTCCTGGGAAGCTCTTACACAAAAGCAAATCAGCGCTGAAGTAGTGAAGTTGAGTGAAGAGTTATTAGCATATGAATATGCCTTGATTCCAGAGGGCTTACACGTTATTGGTAAGAAAAAAACATTAAGTGCAAATTTAGAGATGCTAAAGAGTATGGCAAAGTTTAGCGTCGAAGTAACCCTGGAAGATGAGGTCTTCCTGGATATTGTTAAAGGATCTTTACCTCAAGAAATTATTCTTGCGCATAAACTTGGCAAAATCGAAAATATCGAAAAAATTATTACGGATTTACAGACTGCATATAAGTTCATGCAAATGGATAGTGAATTAGATGGACTGATGAATGCGCTGGATGGAAAATATATTCCCCCAGCACCTGGCGGGGATGTATTACATAACTTAGACGTACTGCCAACGGGGCGTAACTTACATGGTTTTGATCCTTTCAGAATACCGAGTCAGTATGCAGTGAAAGATGGTGCGCAACAAGCACAGCGTATTTTAGATCGCCACATGGCTGAAGAAAATGTCTTGCCTGAGTCGATTGCTATCGTCTTATGGGGTACGGATAATCTTAAAACAGAAGGTGCACCAATTGGTCAAGTTCTGGCATTAATGGGAGCTCAACCACGTTTCGATAGTTATGGACGTTTAGCTGGCGCTACATTAATTCCTTTAGAAATTTTAGGTCGTCCTCGCATTGATGTGGTTGTATCTATCTCTGGTATTTTCAGAGATCTCATGCCATTACAGATTAAGTTGTTAGCCGAAGCTGCTTTATTAGCAGCTAAAGCTGACGAACCTGCTGATCAAAATTTTGTGCGTAAACATGCCCTTGATTATATGGCGAGGATGGGTTGCGATATGGAGACAGCTGCACTGCGTGTCTTCGGCAATGCAGACGGTACCTATGGTGCAAACGTCAATTTATTGATTGATAACAGCAAATGGGATGATGAAGAAGAGTTATCAAATACCTATAAGAAGCGTAAAGGTTTTGCATATGGGGTTAGCGGAAAACCTCAATTACAAAAGGCTGAGTTATTAGAAGGTATTTTTGCTGATGTGTCACTCACTTACCAGAATTTAGACTCTGTGGAACTGGGTGTAACAACGATTGATACCTACTTTGATACTTTAGGTGGGATCAGTCAAGCTGTAAAACATGCTAAGGGTGGCGTTGATTCGCCAGTTTATATCGGTGATCAAACTTCGGGTAAGGGAGTGGTTAGAACGCTCAACGAGCAAGTAACCTTAGAAACTAGAACACGTATGCTCAATCCAAAATGGTATGAGGGCATCTTACAACATGGTTTTGAGGGTGTGCATCAGATTGAAACCCATTTGACGAATACTTTTGGTTGGTCTGCAACTACCGGTCAAGTTCAGCCATGGGTTTATCAACAAATTACAGAGACTTTTGTCTTAGATGATGTAATGCGTGAACGCTTAGCAGATTTAAATCCAAGCGCCACGGCCAAAGTAGCAAATCGTTTGCTTGAAGCAAGCGAAAGGAAATATTGGAATCCATCCGCACAAGATCTCGCTAAATTGCGACAATTTGCTGAAGAGTTAGAAGATCGACTCGAAGGCGTCTACCAAGGAGTAGCAATTTCATGAACACAGTTTCAGTCCCTATCTCAGTATTGAATGCAGCAAAACCACCTGATGGTGATGGTAGTGTTCAAGTGCACCTTGACCCTAATATCAAAATTGGTAATGCAAAAGTATTTGCCATTTATGGTAAAGGTGGCATTGGGAAAAGTACCACTTCCTCAAACTTATCGGCTGCTTTTTCAAAGCTTGGTAAACGTGTATTACAGATTGGTTGTGACCCAAAGCATGACTCAACCTTTACTCTCACCGGTAAATTAGTACCAACGGTCATCGATATTTTAGAGACTGTGGATTTTCATGCTGAAGAACTTAAGATTGAAGATTTTGTTTATGAGGGTTATAACGGCGTGATGTGCGTTGAAGCAGGTGGCCCTCCTGCAGGTACTGGTTGTGGTGGTTATGTGGTTGGTCAAACTGTCAAACTCTTAAAAGAACATCATTTATTAGAAGATACAGATGTTGTGATATTTGACGTTCTAGGCGACGTAGTTTGCGGCGGCTTTGCTGCACCTTTACAGCATGCAGATCGTGCCTTAATTGTTACTGCAAATGATTTTGATTCTATCTTTGCTATGAACCGAATTGTCCAAGCGATTGCTGCCAAAGCTAAAAATTACGACGTACGTTTAGGTGGTGTGATTGCTAACCGTAGCGCAGGAACCGATCAGATTGATAAGTTTAATAAACGTGTTGGTTTAAAGACGATGGCTCACTTCCCTGATCTCGATGCAATTCGTCGTAGCAGATTGAAAAAATGCACAATTTTTGAAATGGAAGAGACCCCTGAAATCCTAGCAGTACAAAACGAATATTTACGATTAGCAGCTTCCTTACTAGAGGAACTTCCACCGATTGAAGCAGAAAGTTTGAAAGACCGTGAAATTTTTGATCTTTTAGGATTTGATTAATGACAACAGTACGATACGAAAAAAAACGTAGTGAGCTAGAAGAGTATTTTGATCGGACAGCTTCGCAAGCTTGGGCTAAGTTAACTTCTGATGCCCCAGTTAGTGGAATTCGTGCCACCGTGCGGGCTGGTCGTGATCAAACTCGCGATATTCTTTTAAGTCGTTTACCAGAGAATCTTGCTGGTACAAGAATTTTAGATGCGGGTTGTGGCACTGGCGCTCTCGCGGTTGAGTTAGCCAAACGTGGTGCACACGTGATTGCTGTTGATCTATCTGCTACCTTAATTGATTTAGCTAAAGAGAGACTAGATCCTAGGTTAGAGCATTTAGTTGAGTTTCATGCAGGTGACATGTTAGATCCC
>Ga0208108_1000023_pt1 | contig 37736 bp, 44 predicted proteins | sample CryBogCBE22May08_FD_184589 | JGI IMG/M metagenome (GOLD analysis project Ga0208108, IMG submission 184589) | Freshwater microbial communities from Crystal Bog, Wisconsin, USA - CBE22May08 (SPAdes) | ecosystem: Environmental > Aquatic > Freshwater > Lake | place: Crystal Bog, Wisconsin, USA...
GGCATCACTTCTTGGTGGTCTTGGTATGCAGGGTGGTACTGCACTTTATGCTGCTGAGTCACTTTCACTTGCTAATTCCGGTAATTCTGCCGCAGATGTTTATCTGCAGAAACAAAATATTGGTGGTACTGGTGGTTTACTCCAAAGTACCTCTGGGATTGCATTAACAGCCGCTGCCGCTGGTATGTCATTTACCCAAGCATTTGCCCAAATGGGAACTTCAAAGGGTGCAGCTTCACTACTTAGTGGAACTAACTCTGCTATACTAGCTATACTTAAGAACAGCCTTGGTCTTTACCCAGGTATGCCAAACCTTGAACAAGCAATTAGTAATAATCTTTACCAAGCATACATTATCCTTTCTCAATTACTCCCTGAAGGCCCTGATGGTAAGGGTGCCCAATGGACACCACAAGCTGCTCATGACTGGTTGAAGAAAGAATTAAGTGGCGCTGGTGGCGGTGGCGGTGGTGGTGAAAGTGTAGCTGCAGGTAGTGCATCGGATCTTACAGGACTAGTTAACACATTAACAGGTGGTAAGACCGGTACCGCTGGTGTTAATAATGAACTTGGTGTTATAGCTAATGAACTTGGTGGTTCACTTACGACGGGGAAGTATGGTGGGAAGACTGGTGAAGTACAAATAAATGGCCAATGGGAGATGCTTAGTAGTATAGCTAACATGGACCCTAAACAACAACAACAAGTTTTAAGTGATATGTTGCAAGGTAAAGATAAAATTAGAGGACTTCTCACCGGGACGGCGGGGATAGGGTCTACCCCTGGGCAAGCTCAAACACTTGCTGACCTTATGAACAATTCTACACTTCAAGGTATTAACAATGGTTCTATCACCCAAAGTCAAATGCAAGTTGAACTTGGGCCTAAAGCAGCTGCATTGTTTGAATTAATTAATAATCCACAAAAACTTACAAATCAACAACTTAAGTACCTCTCCAGTATGGGATTAAATGTTAATACTTACCAAACCACAGGATATTCACCATAATGGCTAGTGTTGCAACCCTTACCCTTGGTGGAACTCAAACTATAGCACTACCTTACAACCCCAACAATGTCATCTGGAACTACCTTTTAAACAGACAAGTCATTGATACTTACGGTGGTCGTGTTGTCCAGATTCTTTCTGTAGCAACTCAACAGATGAACTTTACTGGTGATGCAGGTAGTAGAACAAAACTTTTTTACTTGTTCTCCCAACTTAAACAAATGCAAACTAACCAAATCCAATCAAAATCACCCGCAACCTTAGTTATCCCAGCAAGTTTTGCAGAGGGTGGTAGTATCACTCAAAGTGTCTATATTGATACTGTAAACTTAGGTATTGACTATACAACAGTAACTCACCCTTATCAAATTATCTTTCAAGTAGAAGATAACAATGTTACTGACCAGTTAATAACAAATACTTTACAACAAATAGCTAACTCTTTCAACTACTCTTCTGGTATTGGTAACACTATCACTGGTAATTTAAGTTTAATTTATCAAGGTCTTGACTCAGCAACTCAACTTAGTGTTGCACAACTTGCTAATTCTTTTGCAGCTTCAAGTGCAACCGCAACAACAATTGTAAGTACCCCCAATATAGGTTCAAGTTACGGAATATAAAATGGCAAATTCACAACCTATTAGCGATTGCTTAGTTTCAAAACCAATCTATTACCCAGATGAAGAAATTATTGCTTGGAACGGGTTTGCATGGAGTAATAGTAAGGGTATAATACTGCAAAGTAAAAACCCAAACCCTTCAGCATCTTTTAGTGATTGGTTGGGTAATCAACAGTGACAACCCCTGCACCAAATCTTAATGCATCAAATGCATCTAAAAACTACCTTAGTAAGGGTGGTAATACAAATATCATTCTTGCAGTAAGTGTTGATGCAAAAGGTAAATTGATTACTAGAAATTATGACTTATGGATTACTAGTTTTGCAACTTCTAGTCAAACTCAATTTTCTAGTAACCAAACTCAGAAACAAATTGTTTATGTTCCAATTCGTAGATCTGAGATGATGATTAACTTTAGTATAGATTGGCCATTACAAACTGTTGGCAACACAACTAAAGATGCATATGACTATAACGGTTTTAAGGCAATGCACCAGTTTCACAATGACTTAAGAAGACACCAGCAATTAAGTGCCTCAACTGTTTCAACCCCACCACCAATGAGTTTTATTTACTCAAATAACTACCATCCTTCTAACAGTCCTATAAAGTCAAACAGTTTGGTTAACAATAATCTTTCAAGAGTACTAGACTATAGTCACCCTATTCATACTAAGAGAGGGCTTGACTACAAAACAGAAAACCCAGTACAAAAAAATGTGACACTCCAACCACTTAGTTACCAAGGTTGGATTTTGCAAGTTGGGAAAGAGTACGACAGGTTTAAAGCAGTTTATTCTGTCCAATATGTAATGAATGTCTTGACACCAGCAGACGCTAATAGTGATATGCCTTCAAGTATTATAATTACCGGTACTGTTCCCCCACTACTTCCAACTAGTAGTACAGTTTTACAACAAGGCCAAAAGTGGACTAGGGCAGATATAAGTATGGGCAATGGTATTAATATAAATGGGATTCCAGGATGACAGCTTCAACTACTAAAGGGACTTACTTTTATACTCCTGATGTAAAGATTTTTGTTAAAAGTTCTTCAGTCAAAGATTCAAAGGGTAACCCTGTAATTCTTGACCTTTCAGATGACATTATTAACTTTACTATTAGCAGGCAAACCAATGCTACTAGTAGCGCCCAATTCACTGTAGCTAATAAGGGTTGGAAGTACACTATACCTCCTTCTGACCTCGGTATAAAGACGTCTCTGCCTGTTGAAACAATGGACCAAGTCGTTATATACCTAAAGCGAGACAACTACTTACAATACTTTACAGGTTACATAACTAATGCACCAATTGTAACCTTAGTTCCTCAGCCTGTTACTTTTCAAGCTAGTTGTACTATCTATAAAATCCAAAATTCTTTTTGGGATGTTAATAACCTTTCTTTCCAATCACTAATGCCTGGTATGCTTATGGCAGGAAGTAATAATTCAACAAAATGGGGTGATGGCGGTGCAGCCCAAGGAATTGTTAATGTCCTTTCTAATGTTGTAGGAGTTCCCACAAGTAGTATCCACATTGCCTCTATCCCACCTACTTGGATAGCAAATGCTTCTCAAACATATAATTTATTGTTCGACCAAGCAAAGTCTGGTAATGATTACGCCCCTCAAGGTGGTTCCCAAACATTAATGCAAGCACTTGATGGTGCTGGTATTATTAGTGGCAACAATATAATTAACCAAACTATTAAGGGTCAGGCAGGTTATGTTACTTACAGTGGCTTAAGTACCACTCAGTTACAAGCAGTTGCAATTCCTAATGGTGTATTAACAACTGCTATTTTACCACCGTCAATTAATAGTAATGGTGGTGCCTTACCTTATACTTTCCCAAACAAAGGCCAAAGTGGTATACTTGTACAGAATACCACTGTTGCAAATGTGTATGACTGGTATGCAGGCCATGATAAAACTAAGCCTCAACCTGTTGCTAAAGACAATCAAGACACCGAATACTGGTGTGTTATTTCCTGGCCTTATTTTGTACAAAATATTGGAAATGCTGCAGAGGCGGCTAAGTGGTTGGGCGATGGTGGACCTGGTTGGAAACAAGGTAGACCGTTACTTGTTACTAGTATTGCAAATGCAAATCAAGTAGTTGTTAAGGCAAGTATTGCTGGTGATACAGGGAATAATATTGTATTAAGTAGTCAAGCCTGGGAATATCTTGCCGGTTCACCTGTAAAAACTGGTGTTACTAGTGATGGTATACACTCAACCGGTGATTTTTACTATACAGACAGAATTCAAGTTAGCATATCTTGGGCAGACCCAAAAAAAGTCCAATCAGGACCTCAAGACACAACTCAACTTGTTAGTAATCTACAAAATAATGGTTATTCACTTGGGGACACACTAGCTCAAGATGCTAATGTAACTAGCCAAAGTTCTACTGCAGCCCCTTCCCTACATTCCCAAGTTTCAGTAAAGACAACAAGCTCTTCTAGTGACCCTACTACAACAACAACTAAAAATGACCCAAATGCTCCCGGTGGTCCACCAGCATGGGGTAAACCAGTTATTAGTCCTTACAATATTAGTAGTAGTACTGACTGGGCTCACTTATGCCTACTTTATGGTGGATTCCCAAACACTGACAACAATGCTGCTCTTATTAACCTTTGGGTAACACTTGAAAATGCAAGTGGTTGGGCAGCATACTATAACCCACTTGGTGATACTGACTCTAGTTTAGCATCCGCATATGGTGCCGGTGGAACTCCTGCAGCTGCTTTTCAATCACTTGATGCAGCAGCTCAGTGGTGGGGTTACAAAATGAATACTAGTATATATTGGGGAATTGGAGCTGTATTTGACAGTAAGCCTAGATACTCTAATGGTACATACAAACCAAGTTCTAGTACTGATAAACCACTCCCCAGTGCTAATACTCCTGGTGCACCGACTGACTTACCTAGTATAATTAAAATTTTTAAAAAAGCAGTGCAAGAGTGCCCATGGGATGGTGGACACTATCAAAATAAGTCTTCAGGAACTTGGTCTATAACAAGCACTACCCCCTGGCCAAATATAAATACAGGAACAGCAGTGCCTAAACCCTATGGCTCATGGAATGGTGGTGGTTCAAGTTCAGGAGTTACAACTAACCCTGCTACAGGTACTTCTACAACTACCGGTAATACCACAAATACTGGTACAAACTTTAACATAACATTTACTCCACCTGTAGTTGATGAAAACACATTAGCACTTATTGGTACACCGAGAGCATTTGTTACTGACCAACCTGTACTTCAAAGTATTTCAACTTTAGTTACAAGTAGTTTAAGGTGCTTTCAGAGTGCTCCTAATGGTGACTTCCTTGCATGGTTCCCTGATTATTTTGGTCTTTACGGCCAAGCACCTTCAATGAGTATCCATGATATTGAAATAATTGACTTTACTATTTATCATGATGATACTCAACTTGCAACACATATTGCAGTTAGTGGTGACGGAGTTAACATGGGGACAGGTGTTGACCTTGTTGACTGGATGCAAAGTAACGGTATTGTTTCAGTTCAGATACCAGAAGTTATGTCAATATTATTTGGTTTTGCAAGTGCTGATAACCCCAACAGTACTGCTAGTGCAATAAGTTCACTTACAAATGCATTTGGCAAAGACTTCTCAACCGCATTTCTTTCTAGGTATGGTATGAGACCACTTGTTCAAGAGCAACCAATAATTCGTAGTCACGTTACAGAATTTATGTATGCCTGGCAGTTGTTTATGCAAAGTTGGGCAAACCAATATTCTTCAACAATTCAACTTGCATTTATCCCTGAATTATATCCTGGTATGAGAATCAGATTAGAAGACCATGGTATTGAAGTATATGTGCAGAGTGTGCAGCATAGTGGAGACCGGGCAGGTGGATTTTATACAAGTGCAAATGTAACTTGTCCGGTTTACAGAGCAAATGCTAATGACACCACTGGTGTCAAGTTACTTCACTACGGTTTCCCGAGTTCGGTGGGTTAATTATGCCACTTAATCCAAACCCCACAGTTGTAATAACAACTAGAAGAGTTACTTTATTAAATAACCCTTATATAAACCCCCTTAATAATCTTTTGTGGACTACTGGCCAGGATAATAGAGGATTTCAATACCAAATTGCTTTAGATGCATTACCTGCCGGTGTAACTATAGATATAATTAAACAAGGCCAAGTTTGGTTTATTGAAAATAGTTCTACTGCATACAGATTAAGTATGTATGTAGGCCAGATTAGTGTTAGTACTATTCAAGGCGTAACAGTAAGTGGAACACCTACTGCAGGAACCGTTCTTACAGCAACAAGTGCCAGTGGAGCCACTTGGCAATCAAGTGGTGGAGGGTTACCTAGTTGGTTTATGAGTGGTGCAGGCGATCCACTCAACAACGTAACCCCCGGTAGTGGAGTAAAACTTTATTATGATACTAATGGTACAGGTTTATATTTTTCTACTGGTCCTACTAATATCGACTGGGCTGGTCTAGGGGCAAACTTCAACAGTAATAGTGACTATGGTTTTCAATTTACACCGGGAACTGTGTCTGGTAGTTATGGAATCAACATTCAAGTTGGTTCTCCTACTGACCCTTTAGCACTAGTAGGTGGATCATCAGTACAAATTCGAGATAATACGGGTGATGGCTTAAGAGTAGAAAATGGTTATGTTTCTATAGTTGCTACTGACTTTACTATTAATACCTCTAGTATTGGTGGGGTAACTGCCACCAGTGGCCAAACAATTACTTACGATGGTTCTAATTGGACACCCCAAACTATCAATAAAACATTTGAGTTGCCTTATACATTCTCCGTAAGCGGACCGTTAGCTGTAGCAAGTAATGGCACAAACTATCTTCCACCTTTCTTTTGGCCAGTGCCAAGCGGGCAAACAGTACAACTTATTTCTGTTGTTGGTATGACTAGAAGTACAAGCACTACTACGACAATTGATATTTATAAGAATGGTTCAACAGTAACTGGGTTAACTGGTTTATCAATTACTTCTTCTCCATCTACCACAACCCTTTCATCTCCATTATCTGTTAGTAATAATGATTACTTTCAACCTAAGATTACTGCCATTGGTGGTACTCCTGATGGCCTTAGTCTTACGTTTTTCTTTAAGGTAACCGCATGATCTATGATCTTTACGCAGTTGATAAAAATACTGTCAGTTCTATTAAGCGAGTTAACCTATCAAGCGGAGCAATCACTAATAGCATCGCTCTTCCTACGGGTACGAACGCAATGTACTCAACGATAACAACGAATGCTGCTCGAACACGTGCGTGGGTTGTGGTCGCTCAACCGGTATCTCCGTACTCGAACTACGTCGTCACTATCGACACGACGACGGACGCGATTATTAACACGACCTACATAACCGGAGTATCGGCAGCGTTTACTCGGTGCGTCCTCAGCCCGGACGAAACTACGCTCTATATAACGGACGGGCAGAGTATCACGGTCGCGATGAATACTTCAACCTACGCTCTCGGGTCATATCACAACTCGTTTACTATTGCCGGAGTAAGCGTCGATAACACAAAACTTTACGGTCAGAATAGTAACCTCGGAGAGATCGTAAACGCCTCAACATTTAGCGTCCTTAACTCGTGGGATACTCATTCACCCTATGCAGATTATCCAGCCGTTGATGCTGCTGGAACTATACTTGCTAGCTACGTTCCAGACTTTGCTGGCTTCCTGCGCGTCTCAAATATGACGACTAACACTTACATTGGGGACGCTTACGGCCTTTATGCAATTCCCTTAGTCTCACCGCTTGGGACATACGTTGTACAGGCAACACAGTCCGATGGACCTTCTACCTCTGCGACTTTTTATACAACGACACGTCTTCTTGCCGGAAACTTTACTCCAGTAGGTTCATACACACCTTACACGGGGCATAACGGCGTATATAGCCTAACGATAACACCGGATGATTTAACGGCTTATATTATTGTTGACCCCGGTGATGGTAGTCGTAATTTAGTTACTTTTAATTTAAGTAGCATGTCTGTTGTCTCTACCATAGCATTGGGTTTAGTATTCTCACCAATTAGTACGGGTCTTGTGTTACCATCATCCACCAACCCTATTGTAATGATTGTCTAATGTACTCTAATCTTAAACTTAAGGAAGTAATATGAAAGCAATACAAGTTTCCAATGGAGACATTGTTTTAGATAGTGGTGGAAGACTCCAGTTTGTTGTTGGTACTAGTAAACTAGTTCAAGATCTAGCACTTTGGTTAGAAGAACAGTATGGTATTGGTTTTACTACCCCAAACTTTGGTAGTATGTTGTATTCAATGATTGGTGGACCAATCACTTCAAATACTTTAAGTCAAGTGCAAGCAGAAATTCAAAGAGTCCTTTCTCTCTACTCTGCCCAACAACTTCAAAAACTCCAAAACCTTCAACAAAGTTCTCAGTTAAGTTACTACAACAAATCTGAAATTATCCAAAGTGTTGGAGACATTGTTGTCTTGCAAGGAACTGGTTTTATAAATGCAACAGTTTCTATTTCCACCTTAAATGGTCAACAATTCAATTTGAACTTACTAGTCACACCAAACGGAATACAGGTTAACCCTAATGGCTGATACTAATACCATATTAAACAGACTCTTAACCGCACTCTCAGTCTCCGACCCAGCATGGGATACTACTGTAGGCAGTGCTACTTATAAGATTATGGAGTCAGTTGCAAGTGAAATTGCCAACGCTAGTAACAACTCAACACTATTAACTTATGGACTTGATGTTACTACTTACTTTGGCTCAGAACTTGATTCTTTTGTAAACATTTTTGGTATTACACGTCAACTTGGTACTCGTTCTATTGGTACAGCAACTTTTAGTACAACCAGTCCTGCTCTCCAAAACTATGACATACCACTTGGTACCCAAGTTTCTGCAAGTGTTACTCAATACTTTAATAATATTGCTTTCAATACAACCAGTCCTGCCACTATAGCAGTTGGTCAAACAAGTGTTACTGTCCCTGTTATTTCAACTTTACCCGGTTCATTCAATAATGTGCCTCCAGGGTTCATTGCTCAAATAACAAGTCCACTTGTTGGTGTTACAAGTGTAACCAACACTTACCCAATTACAGGCGGTACAGATACTGAAACTGATAGTCAGTTACAACAAAGATTTTTGAATACTGCTTTTTCTAACTTTGCTGGTACCATTGGTAAGTTTCAATCAATCTCTCAACAGAACCCTTCTATTACTCAAACTAATGTAGTAAATGCCCAGCAAGTTTATTCTGAAAACTTACAAATTGGTACAGTAATTAGTGGGACAGCAAATTTTAATATTGGTCTACAAACACAAGCCCAACTTATAGCAGTTAGTGGTAGTCCTGTCGCTTCCGGTTACTTGGGAACACTTGAACCCAATGTTTCAATACCAATTTTAAGTACTAGTCCTAGTAATATTATGGTACCAGGGACTACAGTTACTTTTGATGGAACCAACTATAACTTAAGTAGTACAATTAGTGGTAATGGTTACTTGAATATTGCTTATGTCTATTCAGGCTCTGCACCAGTTACACTAAATGGTTCTAGTACCTTTGCAAATGTCTATACTACTATTACTGGTTTACTAAACAGTGTTGCTTTGAACTACAACAATACAATCTCAGTAACAGTAACAGGTGTTAATGCAGTTGTTTCAAGTGGTGCAACTGTTACTTTCAATCAAAACATACCCTGGAATGTTGTTATTACAAGTGGTTCAAATGCAACTGCTGTAAACACTATTAATAGTCAAATCCCTGACTCACAATTCAGTTATCCGGCAGGTTATGAAGTTGTTGGTACAAACCTTAACTCTTCTACTCAAAGTGTCTTTACAAGAAATGTTGACTACACCTATTACCAAAATATAAATGGTGCAACTACCCCTAGAGTAACATTTACCCCAACTGCCAAAAATGCTCCTTTAACTTACACAGGGGCAACTGTACAACTTCAATCTACTTATGTACCAAGTAGTAGTAGAACAACTATTACTAATTCCCAGATTACCAATTCTAACTTTGTTGATATTTTTATTAATAGTACAAATACTGCAACTGTTACTGAACAAGTTGTAATGATAACTGCAAATACAATTACTACAAGTGGTACAGGGGGTCCTTACCAAGCAAATAACTTTGTACTAGCAAACAACAATGCCCCTACAGTTGGTGACTATTACATTGGATTCACTCAAAACCCAATAGCAAACTTCCCTAACCAACTTATCTCAGGTAATGCCCCTAGTTATGTTACTTTTGGTTCTTTAAATTTCCCAATTACACTTGACCCGGCAGTAACAAACGGGCCTACTGTTTCTGTATCAGGTGCTGCCGGTACTAACATTCTCTACACTGGTAACTCAATCTCACCACTTCAAGTTGGTTTGGTCATTAGTGGAACCTCAACCAATGCTTCAATTAGTGGTATTGGTGCAGGGAACTATATTACCAATTTGATACCTGGTAACCCTAACCAGATTGTACTTGCAAATAATCTTACGGTTAACATTTCTCAAAATAATACTAGTTGGGTTTCTGTTGCCTACCCTGTTTATGACAATACCAAGACAGCCGGTAGTATCTTAGATATTAGTGGTATTGCAATAAAGAGTAGTGACCCTACAGGTAGTTACTCAAGTAACTATCCAAGTGCTAATAACTACCAGGTAGGTACTATTTCACACAGTTATTACTCTGATGTTGTTAATGTTGATAACCTTGCTCAACAAAGTAGAGTTGTTGGTTCTAACACACTTGCCCACATTGCTGACTTTGTTAGTTTGTCTATTAACTTTTCAGTTGTCTATACTTCAAATACTAACTCAATTGTTGCTAATAGTTCTATCCAAAATGCAGTTACTAATTACTTGAAGTCTATAGCATTTGACTCTGCAATTAACCTTTCTTCATTGCTAAATGCAGCCTCTGGTGCTACTGGTGTCCAGTCAATTAGAATTACAACTCAAACAGACAATCCAAATAACTATGGAATCCAAATTGTCAATTTAGATGGCTCTAAGTATGGTTCACCATACTTTAAGGACATACTATTAGGGAACAATCAAGTTCCTACACTCTACAACATTAATTACACAGTATTTGGAGCTAACAACTTCTAATGGCTACAGGTAATTCACTTCCCTTAAACATAAATCAAACACTTACTTGGAAGACTAGAAACTTTCCGGACAATGTTTATGACTTAAACCCTAATGATTTATTGACAACATTAATGAGGGTTCTATTAGGGAACTCAGGTGTTGGCCAACTTTCTACATCCCAAGTGGCCGCTAGGTTAACTCAACAATACCTTCATTTTTCAGACCTAGAAAACTCTCTTGGTGATTTACTTAATGCTCCTAGACTTGTTACTGAATTTTATAATACTCCTGTAAACCCATTCACTGACCAATTAACTCCTGACCAATGGACTGATGTTTTTATTAAAGACTCAAACTATCGTGAAAGAATAGTTGCATTAATGACTGCCTTACTTAAAGGGGGAACAGTCCAGGGTATTCAGGCAACAGCAGAAGCAACTGCACAAGTGCAGGCACTTGTAATTGAAAATTGGACTACTGCAAGTGGTGTTGTTAATGCAAATAATTGGAGTAATGGTTTTGGTCCACAAGAAACAATTATTGTTTATAACGTCCCTAGTGGCCTTTCTGTAAGTAACCCTCAAAGGACCGCAATCCTTAACTCACTTCATACAGTTGCACCAATTGGAACAATTATAACTCAAGTTTCCGGAACAATAAATAATTTTGTGCCAGTTTCTTATACACCTATTTTTGATAATTCAGAGTTGTTTAATCTAACTAGATCTGTAACTGCTAATAACATTAATACCCCATCTTACGCAATTAATAATAGCAATCCTTCTGTTTACACAAGATACTGGTTACAAGAAGGTGTATCTATAACTGCACCTACTTTTGCTTTTACAACTTCTCAAGAAATGTCAATTGACGTTACAACAAATATTTCAAATGTTAGTATAACCCCTATCACTTCAAGTGGTCAAGCTTTGAACTCAGTAACTACACAATTACCCCTAGGTACACCTTCCTTGCCTGTCACAAGTACGGTCTTTGGAGCACAATAATGACACTTAGTCCTAAGTATTCAAACCCATTAAGAAGTTACACAGGCACTAATACCCCTCCTATCACAGTAGACGGTTTAGTTGTTGACGGTGTTTATGCAGTTACTGGTGTTATTGATACGGTAACACAGACTACCAACACTTACCAAGACCCATTAACTAACCAAGTTAGTAGTGTTGGTTCTTATTCATTCCCACAGAATTTAAATGCAAATGAGTGGTATTCAGGTATAGTTGATGACCAAGTAAACACTACTTACCAGTTAAACTTTCAACTTAATAAAGATACTTATTGCAATACTGCCATGTTTAAGTTACTTCAAGTACCACTTAATTGGGTACTGAATCTTATAGATTCAAATGGCTCAGTATTACAACAAATTTCAACTGGTGCTATTACTGAATACAACACAAATTACTGGCAGTATTTTGAAGTTCCTTTTGGTCAAACTTATTTAATTACACCCTCTACCTCAACCCTACAACTTGTATTAACTAAGAGGCCTACTGGTCAACAATACCAACTTGGTTTAAAGGAATTTTTAATCCAGTTAAATGTTGAGACCCTTCAAGACATTGAAATTAATAACACTGTTGTTTCTGGAATTACTACACAAAATACACTTGGGTTTGTAGAAAATTACAACCCTGTTGTTTACGGTACAACCAACTTAAATGACAACTCTCCTAGTACCTACTGGAAGTGTTCCCCTCAACCTGTAGGTGACTCAGTTGTATATTTTGTAATTGACATGGGTTCTTTGCAATCTATCAACAGAATGTATATAGACCCGTTATACACAGGGACCGTCTTTAACCTCTACTACTCTTTTGATAACAGTTACTGGTACCCTGTCCAAAGAGACTTCAGACTTAAAAAAGGTGTCTACCAATTACCTACAATTCTTGCTCGTTATTTAAAGTTTGAATTTACTCAACTCACACCAGAACCTTATGACTTAAAGTTTGACTCTGTACAAAAAACTATTAGTGTTTTCCCGGACTGGGTTGATGACTTCTACACTTCCTCTGAAAGAGCAATCCCTGACATTGCCAATCAGAGATACTCAATAAGTTCCGCAGTAACACCAACAACTAATTACAACGCAAACATAACCAACAATACTTTCTACGGTGCAGCAACAAGTGCATTAAATAACTTTAATGGGCCCAACAACTATGCTTCCTCCGCAAACTCTATTACAACTATAACTGACCCAACTGTTAGTTACAAGACAGTTCAAAGTTTAGCGGATCTTGGTTCAACATACAACCCCGTTACTGATGTTGCTTTTATTACCCGTAGATTCCCTTATGCAAGTCAACACATTTATAAGCAAGTCCCAATTAACCAAACTTGGCATGAAGCATACTTTACAGGAGTTAAGACACTAAACCTTTACGGTACTGACCAGTCTGTTCAACTAGACTACCCTGACTTTACAGATTACTTTGTAAGCAATAACACAACAATTGTTAGTGGTTCATCAACAGTTACTTTTAGAACACCTTCAATTAATCAAATTACTTCAAGTGGTGTAACTTATTCAGTTGTAAGTGGTGCAGGATATACTGGTTCTGGTGGTTCTACTCTTATAACAAAGAACCTAAAGACTTTTAGCAACTATTCAAGTTTTAAGTTTGCTTCTTTAAGTAGTGACTGGGTCCCTTATTTAACAAATGCCCAAACAATTCTTCTTGATAACAACCTTTCAAACCTGGGAATAACTACTAGTGGGATTCAGTTTAGTTCAAACATAAACCCTCAAGTTAACCCTACCTACGGTATCTGGCAATTTACACCTAGTGGTAACCTTATTCAAAGTTATGTCCAATCAGCAAGTGTTGGTGGTGGACAAAACTTATTGACTACACCAGAAGCACTTGTTATAAGTGGTACAGGTTGGACAGGCCCCATTGCTGACCAAGGTATCACCAATGCATCTATCTCTGGTACTTCTTTTGCTAGTCTACCATTAGTAACTAACCCTGTACTAGTAACTTCTGAGTATGGTAGTTCTGAGTATGCTTCAAGTACCTATGGTGCACCCCCACCCCTCCCAAGTACTAACTTAAATGGTTACACATTCTTAATTACTGCAAGTGGTGTTGGTACAGTGACACCATATGTTACTTACAGCGGTAATGATGGTGTTTCAACTGTTGTAGTTACTACCGGAACAGCTATAAGTGTTAATAGTTCAAGTCAATTCTTGACATTTACATCTTACCAACCTATTAACACAACTAGTGCAAGTTTTTCAATTGCAGTCAATGGTACTATAAACTTTACCCAAGCAGGGTATTACTTAGGCACAACTGGCTTTACACCTTCCTCATGGACAACTCCTCTAGTAGCTAGTGGTATGAGGATTTCTGCTGTAGCAAGAGTTTACTTGCCTAATACTAACTTTGGTACCTACAAGTGCACATTGTATTCTAACGGTGTTGAACTTGGGAACAAGCAATTTTCAAACATACCAGTTCGTACTTGGGTTGATATTGAAGTTCCTTTCACACTTGTACAAGGTTACTACAACTCAAGAGTCTTTAGTGCAAGACTTACTCAGATAAACGGCCAAAGTGAATCTTACCAAGTTGCAATGTTAGGTGTCTTCTACAACCCAGTAGCATGGGAATACTGTTCAGACGGTACTGGTAGCAACTGGAACTGGATTACTACAGGAATTAATGACCCCAACACAAACATTAACTTGAGAGCGGCAAGTAACCAGATTCAACTTAGAGGGACCATTTTGCAAGATGGTGCACAAATCTCTGCAATGTCATTAATCCCAAATTACACCCAAAGTCCTTACTACAGTACAACTCAGATTAACTATGTAGGTGACTCTAAGACAAATGAACTTAGCTGGAAGAGAACTCCAGCACAAAGACCTTTGTTCCAACTACGACAAGAACTACACCCAGCTAGTTATGACATTGGTATTCTGATGAACATTCCATACGCTTATAGACTTGATTAACTCTTGATTTTGTAGTGTTTATCTACTAAAATGTTACTATGTCACAGAATACTGTATTCATACAGAAGAGTGAATTATTAAACGGAGTACTAAGGTATTCTTCACTCTCACCATTAGATAAAAACTACATTGACCCTTATGGCACCTTAAGGAATAGAGACAGACTGGTTGAGTTTCACAATCAACTTGAATCTGAGGGTTATATTTTTAAGTTTCATGATACTGAAACTGAATATTTATATAATGAACTTTACAATTCAATTACTAATAAGTTTGAAGTATCATCACCTTTCTTAATAAGTAATGAATTATTTACATTTCAAAATATAGGCCTAAACATGGTCTGGAATCAACTAAAAAATGACATTTCTTATAAAGTTCTTATTCAATGGGATACAGGTGCTGGTAAAACCTTACTCAGTTGTTTGACCAGTCAGAAACTATTTCAAGAAGATTTAGTAGATATTGTCCTGGTTTTCTGTAAGAAGATTAAACAACATGACTGGGAACAAGAGTTTAAACGTATGACTACTTGCTCAGTTGCAAAAGTCGGTGACCTTGAAAGAAGTAAGAGGCATAAGTTTTACAAAGAGGACAACAGTCAAGTCTTGGTCTTGAACTATGAGAAGGTTCGTGGTCCTAGTATGGTCAAGAAAGCTGGTGTTAGGGGTAAGGTTGCAGACTACTCTCGTACTGACCTTCAACAAATTCTTGAAAAGATTGAAGGAAAGAGAGTTCTGATTGTTATTGATGAAGCACAAAAAATCAACACAGGAACTAGTTTGTTGAGTGAGGGTTTTGAAACACTTATCAATAAAGACCTAAGGACTAAATGCCTTGCTTTAACAGCAACTCCGTACACAACTAGTCCTTTAAACATAAGAAACATCTTTGCAACAATTAACCCCGGTATTCCTGGTGTCAGTGACTTAACTAGAGATGAATTCAAGAGAGTTTATGCTAAAGAGTTAGAAGTCTTTGAACGTGGCTATGTTCGTGAACTTTATGTTAGAGAGTGGGACAAAACAAAACTGCCTCTACTTGGTAAAAAGCATGAAAACTGGACACACATTGCAATGAAGAGTGACCCTTACATTGCTCAACAGTTCCCGGAGAGTATGCCTAAGAGAATTGTCTACCAACTTTCAGGACAAGACCGTATTGTTTATGACTGGGCAGAGCAAGAGGCACGGGAACGTTATAACCCGGAGAATCCAGTAGCAAGTTGGGCGTATGTTGACACCCTACGTATGATTTGCAACACAACTGCTGGCTTAAGAAGTAGTGAAAGTAAATTTGCTAAAGAGATAGTTGAACAGTTTGATGACTTGATTGCCATTGAAAACAGTTCTAAGTTCCAGTTGATTGAAAACAACCTTGAAACTATTTTTGAAGCAAATGAAAAAGTAGTATTATTTACTTTCTGGACTCACGGTACCCTATTCCCATACCTTGAGGCTCTAAGAAAGAAGTTTGGTGAAGTACCAGTGTTACCTATTTGGGGTGTTGGTATGAAGGCGGAAGAAACAACTCGTAATATTCAAACCTTTAACTCAACTAAAGGCCCAGCAGTATTGTTAACTAGTGATGTTGGTCAGGAAGGACTAAACCTCTATGCTCCCTATCTCTGGAATATTGAAGTGCCAAGAACTTATGCAGAGTATAAACAAAGATCTAACAGAATTAATAGAGCAGATTCAAAGTCAAAAGGAATCAGCCACACTTGGATTTATCGCCCAGTTGCATCTAATACAGTTGAAGAACGAGTCGATGCTAAGGTTCTTAGAAGAAGAGCAGAAGCCGAAGCAATCCGTGGAGTGGTAGACGAAAGTGTTGACATGGAAGACACTATTGACATGAGTCCAAAGGGATTGCTATTTGGTTCTTGATTTAAAGGCCAGATGCTTATAAAATAAATCAACAAAAAGAAAGGAGAACTATGGGAACTAACTAAACTTATTGTTAAAGAGATAGGATAATCTTGAGACGTTTAATTACGATTCTAGTATTAGTTTCCAACATAGTTTATACTGATGCAGGAGCTAGTACACCAAAAGTAACAACGAGCAAAGAGCTACCTAAAGTAGTTGTTCGAGTAGTAAAGAAACAAGTAACAAAACCACTCTGGTTTGTTCCATTGCATGTTATGAAGATGTGGGCCAAAGTCAACATCTGTGAAATGGGAGGAACTTGGAGTTCAAAAGGACCTATATATAGTGGTGGTCTTGGTATTAGAAATATAAACTGGATTGCTTATGGCGGTTTAAAATTTGCGCCCAATGCAGGAAAAGCTACACCAATGCAACAAGTATATATAGCTTGTAAGATTCAAGGAACTAACTATGTCCCTGACCAATATGGTTGCGGAAGTGGTTGGTAAGGAAAGATAAGTATGGAAAAGAATAAAGTAAAGTCAACCAAGCAATACGACAAGATGCACCGTGAACTGATAGATTACATTATGTCAGGCCAGATGCACTCCACTCTTATTGGTAAGACTATTTCTGTAGGCAACACAAGTTCAAAGAATGACTTGAGAGATATAGAAGAGTTTGTAGAATATACGGTTGCCTTAATTAAGAAAGCTGAACAGTTCAGGAAGGATAATGTAAAGAAAGACTAATATTAGGTAAAGAGATGCAGGTCAACATTAGGCCTGATCTAAGGGGTTGCCTGGGAGTCGCAGTTGATTTTATTCCTCCTCCCGGGAACTCCCCTTTACTAATATTTTTTCTACATATATATGAGAGAAGAAGCCAAACAAGATATTGACTACACTTGGCAAGACCAAGCTGCTTGTAGAGGTATCCCAACAAATGAGTTTTACCCTACTAGGGGTGAAATGATTCCACAAATAATTAAAGAAAAGTGCGACATTTGCCCTGTCCTTGAAGATTGTTTGAACCATGCACTAAAACATGAGGCTTATGGTTACTGGGGTGGGACAAGTGAGAAGCAGAGAGTTGCTATTAGGGCAAGTGAGGGGATAAGGTTAATTAAGCCTGAAGTAATATTCTCTTACAGTATTGATGAAGCAAGAAAAAGAATTGAAAGAAATAGAGAGAAGATTAGAGGCAGAGGAAGAAAGACTAAAATAGTATGAGTAAAGTTGGACTAGTAATCCCTATCTTAAATAATTTTGACCAAGCAATTGACTTAATCTATAGTGCTAAGACTAAGGAAAATGAGTTAAAAGTCTACGTTCAACCACAATTCAGATACCAGTTGCCATTAGCACAAGCGTGGAATAACGGTATGAAGCAAGCAATTACAGACGGTTGTGAGTACATCATTATTGCCAATGATGACACTCTCTTTGCCCCCTGGTCAATTGATGCATGGGTGGATGCTATGAGTAAAGAACCAGAAAATATTGTTCTTACCGCACCACTCCATGTGGGAGATACTTTTAGTGAACCATTTGAGATTGTTTTTTCAGATGAAGATACTGACTACAACTATGTAGAAAAAGAACTTTTTTCAATGGTTATGGTTCGTGCAGATTTCTGGAAACAATGTGGTTGGTTTGATGAAAATTTTGACCCATGTTGGTGGGAAGATAATGATATGCATTATCGTATCAAGCTCCTTGGTTTTGAAATTAAGAAGTACAAGATTCCTTATGTTCACATTGGTAGTCAGACAACTAAGAAGTTAACTATCCCAATTAACTCTATTAAGAGTGGTGAGTATTACTTGAAGAAGTGGGGTAGTCAAAACCGAAACTTGATAGAACGGTATAAAACACCGTATAATGATAGTACCCTAACTCCTAAAGATTGGATCAAGTAATGTCAAAGACTAGAGTATTGGCTTACGGTGATTATTGTTGTGCTACCGGTTTTGCTACTGTTATGGGCAACATTATGCGAGAGTTGAACGCTACTGGTAAGTATGACATTGATGTTGTCGCTATTAACTATGACGGTGGTCCTTTTGACACTGAGAAGTGGCCAGGTAGAGTATGGCCGGCTATTAGTGCTTTGAGACAACAAGGACCATACGCTGACCTTCACGGTCGTCAAGTATTCCTTGACCGACTTCAACAGGGTGATTATGACGTAGTGTTTATTGTCCAGGACACTTTTATCATGCTTCCCATTACTGCTCAGATTTTAGAAATCCAGCGTAATAAGCCTAAGAGTTTCAGTACAATCTACTACTACCCCTTTGACTGTGCCCCTAAGGAAGAGTGGGTTAAGCAGTGTGTTACTTCTTTTGACTTTCCAGTTGCATACACTGAGTACGCTAAGAATGAATCTAAGAAGTTCATTGGTTCACTTGCTGACAGACATGATGTTGTCTACCATGGTACCAACACCACTGACTTCTTCCCATTGCCTGATGAAGATATTAAGCAGATTCGTGCTGCCTTCTTTGGTGAAAACAAAGACCGCTTTATCATTATGAACTTGAACCGCAATCAAGGCCGTAAGGATGTTAGTCGTTCCTTCATGATTCTTAAGGAACTTAGGGACCGTGGATACCAGGAACCATTCTTGTACATGCATATGCAAGAAACTGACTTTGGTGGTAGTATTATTGAACAGTCCAAGAACTTTGGTCTTGAGTTGCAGAAGGACTGGACACTCCCTAATCCTCAACAGTTCAGTGCTCACTCTGGTTTCCCAGTTGAAGTTGTAAACCAACTGTACAACGCCTCAGATGCCTATCTTACGACTTGTTTGGGTGAAGGTTGGGGTTTGAGTATTACGGAGGCAATGGCAACTAAGACACCTATTGTTGTACCAAACAATACCTCTATCCCCGAAATTACTAATAACGGTGAACGAGGGTTTGTTGCCGGTTCTGGTGACACCCCAACACACTGGGTTATTAAAGACAATGACAATGACCGTGTTCGCCCACTTATGAATGTAGAGCAAACCGTTGATAGAATTATTGAAATTATTGAAAACAAGGACGGCATTGTTGAAAAGAAGATTGAACTTGCCTATGAGTTTGCCCAGGACTTAACCTGGAAGAAGGTTATGAAGGACTGGATTAACATTTTCAATAAAGCAACTAACAAGGCAAAGAGTGCAAACCTACTCAAGGGTGGGACAATTGAATGGAAGAGTTAAAGAGACAAGTTGTAGACATTACTCTGTTCAATAATGAACTTGAACTACTTGACCTTAGAGTAAAGATTCTTGAAGATGTAGTTGACTTCTTTATTGTAAAAGAAGCAACACACACTTTTCAAGGTGACCTCAAAGAGTTGCTTTCAAAAACATACAAGCACCCTAAGGTGTTCACTTATGTAGTTGAGTTCTCACCAGGTATGAATACTTGGGAAAGAGACCGTTTTCAAAGAGGCACACAGATTGACCTTACAGCATACGGTATTAACGAAGATGCTATAGTCATGACTAGTGACCTAGATGAAATACCCAACCCAAGTGCAGTTGAATGGGTTAGGGACAACTTTAATCCAAGTGCTATGTATGCGTTAGAACAACGTATGCACCAATACTACCTTAACGTTAGAAACTTAAGTGAACCTTGGTCGGGCACAAGGATTTGTAGTATGGAGAAGTATCGACTAATGGATGCTGAAACCATGCGACACTCCCAACACCTCTGTATGACATTACCAGATGCTGGTTGGCATTGGAGTTTCCTTGGTGGTGAAAAGCAGATTGAAAAGAAGATTAGAAGTTATGCTCACGAAGAGTATGATAACGAAGAAACTATTAAGCAAATAGCACAACGTATGCTTAATAATGAAGATGTTTTTAATAGAGGCTTTCAACTCCAGACAGTCCCACTAGACGATTCATACCCTAAGTATATACTTGATAATCAAGAAAAGTTGTCTCACTTAATCAGAAGAGATTAGTATGAATAAAGAACTTAGGTGGGCTGCTACTTATTTGTTAGAGGCAGCTAATATACCTGCCGGTCCTCACTACCTTAAGGCTTTTGAAGACCCAACCGCAAATCAACAATGGATTTATTCATTGATTAGAAAAGCAGCACCCCAGATTGGTTCTATGAGTAGTACATATTACGATAAGTCAATCCAGATACTTAGAGCAAATGGTATTTCAACTGACCCATTTGGTCCCGGAACTGGTTGATTCCTGTTACTGCATTAACTATATTGTTTGTAACAAGCCTCTATAGCACAACGGATAGTGCAAAGGAGTTCTAACCCTGGGATGTAGGTTCGATTCCTACTGGAGGCACTGGTCAATAGTATCTGCTTAGTTTTTATACCTTTGTACTAAGAGGTGCTATTGGCCTAATTATTTACCGGGTGTGGATCGGTTATCCGATTAAAGCTTATATCTTTGACTACGTGGGTTCAACTCCTACCGCCCGGACTTGAAATAGTATGAAGTAGTAATTACAATTGAAGTAAGGAGACAAAATGGAAATTAAGTTAAGTGTTAGTATCGGTGCTACTTTGCAAGTTAAGAATGCAAAGGGTGAGTGGGACTGGATTAAGCCTGAAGTAGGGGCAGAAGTAAAACTTCTTGAAGGTGACATTGATGGAACCAATATGCAAGAAACTTTCTCTAATATGTGGGACAACATTGTAGGTCCCCAGTTTGCCTCAGTTGTCAAGGAACTTATTAGTGAACAGACCCCTAAGGAAGAAACTGCAGAAGAATTCCGTGAAGAACTTATGGATTCTGCTGAAAGTGACCCTGAAGATGAGAAACCTGATACTGGTGAGGATGATTACTACTAATGTTTGATGACTTCGATAAATTTGTAGAGCAGCACAACATCAAGGACGACGAGCTTGGTGCAGCGTTTGCTGCTTGGATGTCAGGTGCTACCGGCTGGGATGGAAACTTTGAGAAGGTGGAAGAATGACTGTAATTGCAGCAGCTTTAACTTATAAGAATGGTATTGTAATTGTAGGTGACTCAGAGTTGTCTACTTCTTACACTCGTGACAGTGATGGTTACAGTAAGGTTTGGGTTGATGAAAAAGAAGGTCCTTACATTTTTGGTGGTGCTGGTAATCTTAGAGAACTTCAGGTTATTAAGTACCATGTTGCTTGGCCTTATTATCGTGATTTTATTTCTGTAGAAGAATTTGCCGTTAAAGAAGTTGTGCCTAAGATACGTGAAGCACTTCTTGATAATGGTGTGAAGATGGAAAATTACGAGAGTTCACTAATTATGGCTTGGGATGGAAACCTTATTGCTATTGACCAAGATTTTGGTGTTACTATGCCAGTAAGTATGCGTTATGCAATTGGTTCCGGCCAAAGTGAAGCACTTGGTGCATTAGGCAATGAAGGCGGATGGACTAGAGAAGGTGTAATTGAGGCAGCGAGACGTGCTACAGTTACAGCGATTGGTGTAGGCGGTCCGTTGTATGCAGTTGACACTACTGATTTTACAGTGGAACAAGTATAAGGGTTGATTTCTACTCAACACCTTACTATATTTATAATAAGTTAGTATCAAAGGAGACAAGTATGGAAAAAAGTTTGGAAGAGCGTCTTAGTAAGCGTAATTTGGTTGAAGTCACTGAACCTAAGTTTAGTGATGAAGTTGCAAAGACAAAGAGTCGTGCAGATGTACAGCGTGAGAACGCTTTTACAGTAAGTGCAGAGTCACTTGAGTCATTCAACAAGTGCCTTGATGTTCTTGGTAGCACTGATTTGTCAGAGGTTCGTGAGTTGTCAGTTGAAGAGATTGATTCACTCACCAATGAGTTGTTGGTAGTTCGTGCAGTTAAGGACATTACTGAGGGTCGTGAGACGGCACTTAAGAATTACGCTACTAGCACTATTAACTTCCGCCTTGAGAATGAGGGTAAGGATGCAACTGCAGAAAGCGGTTATCTAATCTCCTCTGAGTTTAATGTTAAGCTTTCCAAGGAAGTTACTGGTGGTAAGTTGAACATTGACATTGACCTTCTTGAAAAGGTCCTTGATGAAGAGCAGTTCCACTCAGTTGTAAATTATGTGACCATTGTTAAGACTCTCGTTGGTCCTGGTGGTGACTATAACCGTGAGGAACAAGAATACTACGAACTTAACGAAGAAGCACTTGAGAGGCAACTTAAGTTAGGGAACGTTGGTATGGAACAAATTGTTCAAGCAACTATTCCCGGCAAGAGTCGTACAGCGTTTTATGTCCGACCAATCAAGTAGCGGTTACGTTAGACACATTAGAAAAGATGATGACCCTGTCTTTACCGCAGGTATGGCAGCCGCTTTCTTTGACTTAACTACTCACTCTTTCTTAATGAAAGAAAGAATGGGGTACTGGCAAAACTCTGATGGTACTCCTATAGTGATAACTAGGACAAAAGGTGGAGACAGGCGATTCAGTCTAAATGACTTGCAAAAGATTGCTCACTCACTAAGAAGACAAAATAAAATGACTTCACGCCAAATGAAGTTAATTATTCTTAGGATTGATGCTTTTAAAGAGCCTATAAAAAAACATAGAAGTAGATATAGAAAAGGGACAATTGGTGGTGTAAAACAACCACCTCCCGATAAACTATAATATTCCTAGAGGAGAAATATGAAGATTACATTTACCGGTTCTCATGGTACCGGAAAGACAACCGCTATGAATATGCTCTATAGAGTCTTAGATGACAATGGTATTGAAACTCTAAGTTCTACAACTCGTGAATTAATTGATTTGGGCTGGAAGAATGAACAACCAGGTTTTGAGTTGGCTTGTGTCTATCTTCGTAGACAGTGGATGCTAGAGTTGAATGGAATTGGGTGTTCACATGTGCTTAGTGAACGATGGGCAATGGATGAAACTGCTTACCAAATGACTAAAGTTCGTCAACGCCAAACTTCTGACAGGAATGAAAACCACATCTTGCGGGTATGCCAGATGGAGATGAAGTGGGAACTTGAAAACTACTGGGACATAGTTTACTACATTCCTGTAGATGGTCGACCAGTAGAGGGTGATGGGACTAGACCAACTGATAAGTCATACCAGTTAGAAATTGATAATGCTATTAAGGATATTTTGAAGCCTTACAAGAAGTCAACTAAGATTAGAACAATGCCTACAGACATAGAACTGTGGCCTGACTACTTCAGTAAGGAAGTCGAAAGTTGGAAAACCAAGACAAAGTAACTGAAAGGTTACAAGAAGAACGTAAAGCAGTTAGGCAAGCTTTATATGAAAAGCAAGAAAGATTAAGAGCCCAGTATATTATTGATAAGGCCAAGAAGAGTGGCGAAAGTGTAGTTACTACACTAGTCTCCCACATGGTTGGTAAAACACTTATTGAAGAATTAACTGGTGTTACTCCAGAACTTGAAAGAAGGGTTAAGGTTGATAAAACTGCCCAACTTAAAGAATGGGTACAAAAGAATCTTTCTAAAGAGTTAAGTACAAAAGAAATTATTGCAAGTCTGGATTGTAGTTACGATACTGCAGTTAAGACTATCAAAGAAAACCCTTTCTATTTCATTAATGTTCGTAGAGGGTATTATGAAATTAGAGACGGTGAGTTTGAGAGAGAACAGGCTAAGAAGAGTAAGTAATGTATAAAAATCCTACAGAAGAATTTCTTGAAAGTGTAAAACAGATGACCTACACTCTTAAAGAGTGGGAAAAAGAATTCCCAGAGGAGGAACAGTAAGTGCAAACATTTTTACCCTATGCAGATTTTGCTGAGACAGCAAAGTCACTAGATATGAAGCGACTTGGTAAGCAACGTGTAGAAACAATGCAAATCATGAACGCAATCCTTAACCCTAGTTACGGTTGGCAGAGTCACCCTGCTGTAAATATGTGGCGTGGGCATGAGGCAACACTACTAGAATACCAGTTCGCAATTTGCAACGAGTGGACCGGTCGTGGTTACAAAGACACTTGTCTACAAAAGACTTTTGACCTAGTTGATGCTTCGCAATTAACTACCACTCGTCCTGGTTGGATTGGTGACTATGATTTTCATTTGTCACACCAGAGTAACTTGCTACGTAAGTTGCCCGACCACTATGCACAGTATTTTGTAAATGTACCAGATGATTTGCCCTATATTTGGCCAGGAGAATAATGATAAAAGAATTTTTTAATGTAGGAAAAGTATGGCGTTGTGAAGGATGGGTATCTTTTTCCTTTCAAGATTTTGGTTTAGGTATTATTACCTATAACAAGAAAGGTATTCACAACCTTCAAATTACCATTGTGTTCCTAGACTTCTACATCAGTATCTACAAAAGCAGGAAGTAATGCAATTATATTTTGGTGCACCATTTAGTTTGGTTAATCGTAAGGGTTTAGGTTATGCACTATCTCATGAAATGAATGATGATAGGATAATTGAGAACTATAGTAAGACAAAGCACTTAATTCTTGACAATGGGGCAGATGAGTTAGGTGAAGGACAAGGTGGTAGTCGACTTGCCTACCTTGCTGGAAGATTGCAACCTGAGTATATTATCTTGCCAGACACCTTGCACAAAGACCGTAAGACACGTAAGAACGGCCTTAAATTCTACGAAAGCATGAAGAACTCAGGGTACAAGGGTAAGTTCATCAGTGTCATTCAAGCTAAGACATTAGATAAAGGCCTTGAGAGTTACCGGTTTTGGGATGAGTCAGGGATTGTAGACCGCATTGGTGTAACGTATGACACCAAGATTGAAACTGTCATGTCTGAGACATTACCCAGAAGATGGGGTAAGCGACTTGGTTTCTTAGAATACCTTGCCCACCATGAAGTGTTTAATCGGGGTAACGGTACAGGTATTCATATGTTGGGCACGTTAGATGTCAATGAGCTTTATGTCATGCATAACGAGCCTAGGTTCAGTAGGGTGTTAGACTTGGTTGTAAGTCACGATACTACAAGTCCCTATGCCTGTCCCACCAAGTTCATGGTTACCACACACGGGATTGAATTCGGTCGTCTTAAGGACTGGGAACCACTTGACTTTTCTAAGAAGGTTTGGACTGTCCAGGAGTTGGAAGTTATTAATTGGAACCTTGCCTGTTATCTAACTTCTTGTAAAGTCCCAATTACACAGTGGACCGGTTACATGACTGTTAGTGCAGTTGAGAGTCTTTATAAGCATTTTGAGAAGTTCTATGGTTGATAAAAGAACATTACTATTGGTTGATGGTCACAATGTTTTCATTCGTGCCTATTCTGGTCTTGCTAGGCAGGACTTCAGGAACTCAGACGGTATTGCAACTTGGGGTGTTTACGGTTTCCTGAATACTTTAACTGCAATGACTCGCAGATACCAACCAAGTCATGTTCTTATCACTTTTGATAAAGGTAAGAGTAAGAAGAGGCTTGAACTGTATCCACAGTACAAGGCAAATAGAGATAAAAGTTCAAAGGAAAGAATAGAAAAGAAGAAAGCAACGGGTGAGATTGATGAATTCTTGCCACAGTTCAACTTACTTTTTGAATTCCTTGAAGTAATGGGTGTACCTTATCTTAGGATAGACGGTGTTGAAGCAGATGATATTCTTGCAAAAGCAACTGTTGAACTAAGACCTCTCTTTGAAAAAGTAGTAATCATTAGTGCAGACCATGACATTATGCAACTTGTTAGAAGTAATGTCATAGTTGTAAAACCTAGTTTAAGTCAGAGTAGAGACATTAAAGAAGAAGTCTTTACTATTGAAAAAGTCATTGAACAATGGGGTGTTGAACCTTGGAGGTTACCAGAAGTTTGGGCATTGATGGGTGACAAAGGTGACAATATACCTGGAGTTCCTGGTATTGGTCCGGTTAAGGCAAAGAAACTTATTCAGGCATTTGGTAACTTTGAAAAGGCACTAGAGTCAGAAAAGATAAATGAATATGAACCCACAGTTCGTAGAGCACTTGACTTAATTAAACTTGACGGTAAAGATGACATTCCATTTCCACCCCTTGGGAATTTACAGTTTAATCCAGTAAAAAAAGAAAATACCGAACATGGCTTGAAGTTAGCTGAGATGTTCGACTATTTTGAATTCAACGTAATGAAAGAACGTTGGGCAAACAACGAACTTTGGTCAGAAAAGACCTTTGGAAGAAAGTTAGGAAGTCAATGAATAGTAAAGAAGTAGACAAGATAATTTCTAGTGCAATTGAACTTATTAAAAGTCCTCACGTTGACTTTGGTGGTAAGAACTTTAATCAAATTGCCCTAGACCTCTATGACCTTCACCGTGAACTAAATCCTGTTTACAAGAAGTATGAAATTGGTCCATTGACTGACTGGCGTACAATTCCACTAATGCCAATTGGTGAGTTTAAGAAGTCAGATGTAGGGATTACTTTGTCAGACCGTATGCCTTTCCCGGGTGTAGAGTTCCATTCATCTGGTACAACTCAGGGTGATAAGAGTAAGCACCGTATGTATGACACAGAGGCATATAGGGCGAGTATTGCTAACAGTTTTAGTTTCTTGGTTGATGAAATCACTCCACCAACTCATCGTGTCGTTTTACTAACTCCAAAGTTGCCTAATAGTTCACTTTACTACATGATGAGTTATGTAAGTGAATTGAAGGACTATCGAGGCATTCGAGAAGAGTTTGATGGTATGAATGACCCAGAACGTGTTAAGGCACTAATTGAGTCATTGTCACAGGAGGAAGAACCGGTATTGTTGTTTGGTACCAGTCTTGCCTTCTATGACCTTAAAGTAACTATTGAGAGTTTGGGACTAGAACCTATTCAACTACTTTACAACTCAATTATTATTGAAACTGGTGGTTGGAAGGGTCGAGACATTAAGTTGACTCCAAATGAGTTGACTCAATGGATTATTGACTACTTTGGTATTATGAAACTAGATGCACTTAGAGAATACTCAATGAGTGAGATTTCTAGTCAGTTGTACAGTTGGGAAAATGCTAACCCACCAACTTATAGTTTCACTGAGTGGTTGAGTGTACGATGTGTTGACCCACTCACACAAACAGAAGTTAAGTATGGTGAAAGTGGTGTTATCGCTTTTGTTGACCTTGCTAATGTTTGGAGTTGCCCTTTTATTTTGACCGAGGACATTGGTCACATGAAGAACGGTATGTTAGTATTAGAAGGACGAGCAGTAAGTGCTCCAGAAAAGGGATGTAGTTTAACTTATGCGCAAGCAATGGGTAGTTAATCCAGATGTAGGTTTTTCTAAAGTCCTTGCAGAGTTCGGAAGGTTTTTAGAGGAAGACTATAAGACAGCAATAGGTGCTTTACAAGTACCCCATGCCTTTGAAGAGTATACTGAAAAGACTGGTAGACACTTTGTAATCATTGGTGCTCGTAGTGTTCCAACTGCTACTGCAAAGAGTGTCTTCCTTTGTTTGAAGTTGGCAGGCCCGGAGAGTGTTACGGTTAAGGCGCCTACGGTTGATGAGGGGTTCATGATTGATAATGTCATTGAACACTACGGTAAGGGTATTAATTGTAAGGTATTCAATGACCCCAGTGATGAACTTGAGCTTTCATCAGAGTGGCGCAAGGCGTTAGACAATGCAACAGACATTGTTGTCTTTGGTGGTGAGAATACAGTTAACAGGTTTATGGAGTTGGAGAATGAACACAGACAAATTCATGTTCATGGGCCTAAGTTTTCTTTTGGTATCATTCGGGCAGAGCAACTAACTCCTTCTTATATGGAAGAAATTGGTTATGACTTCTTCTCATTCTATGGTGAAGGTTGTTTGTCACCAAAGTTTTATGTAGTTGTTGGTGAGACGGCACCGAAGATGTGGGCAGAGGCATCTCAAGTTTATTCTAACCTCTACGGTGCATATGTTGATGAGTTTAGAGCAAAGTTGCCACTTGTAAGGAAGAGTGAACTTGTCCAACAGTTTTTGAATGTTAACTATGTTGCAAAGTATGTCCGCAAGGAGGAGTTGAATTCTAATGAAATCTTCTCTACACTATATGGTGATGTACGTTTTGTTGTAGTAGAAGATTTAGATGAGTTAGATGAGTTCATTGAAAAGTGGCGTGACCAAATTAGTACGGTAGCAATAGATGAAGATGATGAAGAGATTGTTGATTTTGTTGAAGTCAACATGATTACTCGTATCTGTCCTATTGGTAGTATGCAGTTCCCGGACTTCTTTGAGGCATTTGATACTACAGATGACTTTGATATTTATACAGGAGGATACTAATGAAGGATTATGTAGCAAGGACTAATTCATTACCTTATCCTTTTACCATTAAGGGTGCGGAGGGTGACTTTCTTTATACTGTAGAAAATGGTACTATGTTTGATATGGCCTGTGGTATTGCAGTAAATAATCTCGGTCATAATCACCCTAAGATTAAAGAAGCGGCTATTAATGCACTTGATAAGTACGCCCACACAATGGTGTATGGTGAGTTTTATATTAAAGAACAACTTGCATATGCAGAGGCACTTGCAGAACGTTTTAGTAAAAAGAGTATATCTAATGGCACAGGTGATGAAAACCGTGTTTGGTTTACAACTAGTGGTACAGAAGCAAACGAATTAGCAATTAAATTAGCAACTCTTACAACAGGTCGTAAGGGTTTTATCGCACTTAAGGGTGGTTTCCATGGCAGGAGTTTGGGCAGTCTTAGTATTACTTATAAGCCTTTGTACCGTGAACCTTTCGCTCACATGTTATCTGATGGGCAAACTGAATTCATCGAACCAGGACAAGAGATACCAGAAGAATTTGGAAATAGAGCCGCTTTCTTTATGGAACTCATTCAAGGCGAAGCCGGAGTAATTCCGATTGACCCTGTATGGGCAAAGTATGTAAGTGACTGGTGTCATGAACATGGTGTATTGCTTGTAATTGACGAAGTACAGACAGGTTTTGGTAGGACAGGTAGGCAGTTTGCCTTAGACACTTATAAGGATGTTCACCCTACTATTGTCACACTTGGTAAGGCTGCTGGTGGAGGTTATCCGCTTGGAGCAGTTGTTGCAAGTAAAGAAACTATGGATAACATTACTGTTAGTAACCCTTTCACTCACCTTAGTACCTTTGGTGGTAATCCTATTGGTTGTGCTGCTGGTAAAGTAGTATTTGATATAACGGGTAAGGAAGTATTATTAAGTACGGTTAGAGATAACAGTTCACTTATCCGAGGCCTTTTTGAAGACTGTGAATACGCAAGTATTCGAGGTATGGGATTTATGTTGGGCCTTGAACTTAAAGAAGGCGTTGACATTGATAAAGTTGTACAGAATATCTGGGATAATAATGTCTTTTGTGGTCGTGTGCTTTATGCAAACAACACAATTAGATTGTATCCGCCTTTAAACTCAGATTATGAGAGGCTGTATGTTGCCTTTGAAAAAGTTCTTGACGCTGTAGAAAAAAGCGTTAAGGGTTGATTTGTTAATCAACTTTCTGTAAAATAAAAACAAGTAAATAAGGAGAAGTAAGTATGGAAGAAATTTTTTATGAAATCCGTGGTAAACTGTACGATTTGTACAATACGTTTTCCAAGGCCCGTGGTGAATGGAATGATGGATACACTCAAGGTGTACTAGATTCAATCTCAGCAGTTAGTGAAGTAAGTAGGTTGCACAAGGACCCTAACACTTATATTGGTAATCCTTCTAATAATGAGAACCTTTCACACCTCGACCTTGAGATTTTCAAGAAGAACTACTTTAAGAAAGGCTTTAACAAGTAATGAATCTAATTTCTAAAGAGATTGAATTTGACCTTGGTCACCGTGTTAGTACACATGGTAGCAAGTGTCGTAACCCCCACGGTCATCGCTACAAGGTTCGTGTAACTTGTAAGGGTAGTATCATTGATGACCCAACCCGCCCAGACCACGGTATGTTGATTGACTTCGGCAACCTTAAGAACATTATGAACTTTCGTATCCATGATGTACTAGACCATGGGTTCGCTATCTGGGAAGAAGACAAAGTTCTATTAGACGTTATGGAGAAACCCAGTTATGACAATGATTGGAACCTTATTGTATTCCCTCTTATCCCTACTGCAGAAAATATTGCCAGGTGGTCATGGATGCAAATTGCTAAAGACATTGAAGAAGAGTTTGGTTCAGACCTCGAACTCTACGAAGTAGCAGTTTGGGAAACACCAACTTCGGTAGCATACTGCCGTGGAATCTAACTGGTACAAGGAGAAGACTATTATGGAAGAAACATTTGAACCAGTAGAAGTAATCAAAGAGATTCGAATTGAGAATAAGAAGTCACTTCGTTTGATTGAACACTACGTAAGTACACAAGGCGAAGGTCCTCACGCCGGTAAGGCCACCCAGTTTGTACGGTTTGCCGGTTGCAGTATGCGGTGCCCCGGTTGGCCTTGTGACACCCCTTTTGCAATTGAACCAAGAGTGTTCATGAAAGAAGGCGGTAGTTACAAGCAGACAGTTCAAGAGTTGGTTTCTAGTTGTGTAGAAAAGAGAGAAGAAACTGGTGCTTGGAGAATTTGCTTAACTGGTGGTGAACCATTCTTGCAGAAGAAGGACTTGATGGATGAACTCACCGAAGCACTAGTAGAACTTGACTTTGAGATTGAAGCATTTTCTAACGGTAGTTTTGTTTATTCACCTATTGCACTCTACAATGTTAACTTCATGATGGACTGGAAGTTGAATGGTTCCGGTGAAGGTGATAGTTTTCTTGTTGAGCGTACTATCAATGCACTTAACCTTGGTACTGGTGATGGTATCAAGTTTGTTTGCAAGGATGAAGATGACTTCAAGCAGGCTATTAAGGTTTGGAATACTTTGAAGGATGAAGTAGACCCAGGTCTTATCTTCTGGGTTGGTGCGGCATGGGATGTATTCCCAGAAAGCAGAATAGTTGAATTGGTGTTAGAGAATAAACTACCATGGAGACTGAACGTTCAGGTTCACAATTTCATCTGGCCAGCAAATGAGCGTGCTAGATAATGGGTAGGAGGCTTGAGGAGGCAATTCAAGTTCTTTATTCATTGAATATTGAAGCAATAGATAAGTCTATGACTCGAGGGGAACCTTATGACCACGGTTATGCTGCTGGTATTGGTGAAGCTATGAGGACATTGAGGGATGTACAGGAAGGGAAGCGTAGAAGGTTCCCGGATATTAGTATTATTAAGAGGAAGAAGAAAAAGTAATGAGTGAGCCAACTAAAGGCATGACGCCTAATCAAAGTTATAATGACTATTATGAAAAAGCAAATAAGAAATTAAAGGAAAGTAAGATAGTGAACACACTAAGTCGTATTGAATTTGAAAAAGCCAAGTATAATGTGCAAGATCTCCTTGCCTTTATGGGTGAAGATGTTACCCGTGAAGGACTACTGGAAACCCCACGTCGAGTTGTTGAGATGTACCAGGAACTCACTAGTGGTTATGCACTTGACCCTCAGGTAATTATTGAGAAGGCAATCTTCCACGAGCACACTAAGGAGATGGTCGTTGTCAAGAACATTCCATTCTATAGTCTCTGCGAGCACCACCTTGCTCCTTTCTTTGGTATTGCTACTATTGGTTACCTCCCTAGCGATGGTAGGGTTGTGGGTCTATCTAAGCTTGCTCGTGTACTCGATGCTTACGCACGCCGTCTGCAGGTTCAGGAGCGTTTGGGAGCACAAGTAGCAGATGCATTCTACAACTCAGGATTAAAGCCTGATGGTGTTGGTGTCTACATTAATGCAGAGCACCTTTGCATGGCAATGCGAGGCGTACAGAAGCCTGGTACTAGTACAACTACAGTAAGTATTCGGGGCATCTTCGAATCTGACCAGACAGTGAAGGACGAATGGACACGGCTAGCCCTTTCGTAGGCGTCTTAAATCCGGATGAAGTGGTCCGTAGAGGTTACATTAGAAACTTTATCCCTGACAGGATTCAGCCAAACAGTATTGACTTGACTGTAAAAAGTGTCTATGTAATCTCCGGCCCACTCATCTTGTTTGCAGATAAGGAAACCAAGAGGCAGTTGCCAGAGTACAACTTGATTAAACCCTTTCAGTATGAGGGTAGAGACATGTATTTGCTGGAACCTGGAACTCGTTACCAAGTTGAGTTTAATGAACTACTTAGTTTTGATACTTCTATTTGTGGAATCACACTTGTAAGAAGTACAATGGCGAAGAGTGGTTGTAGTGGTGAAAACGGTCTTTTTGACAGTGGATACCACGGTGCATGTGGAATGATGGTTTCGGTGCAGGCAACTTCGTATATTGAAGTTGGTTGCAGTATTGCACAGATGGTTTTCTTTTCTACAAATAGTAGTAAAGTTTATAATGGTTTTTATCAGGGTTCTGAAGGACCAATGGAGTGGAATTAATGGAAAAGTTAGCACAACCTGGTGAGGTAATGTTTGAGAGAAACATTGCTATTATTGCCAGTAGGAAGAGTCAAGTACTTACTTACAGTGATGGGTTTGTATTTGAGGGATTCTTGTGTGGTTTGGATGAGAACTGGGTTCAGATGTATGGTCATGAAGAAGACCAGAATGACCCTAAGTCTCGCTGGAGGTTTATTCTTTTAGGTAAGAAGAACATTTCTGGTATTATTCCGTCTGGCAAGACGTTGTATGATGTTGAGTCTGATACCCGAGAGTATATAGAGAAGAAAATTAAGATGTTTTCTGAAGTGAGTGAGAAGTTCCTGGTAGGGAAGGAAAAGAATGACAACAGTAGGAAAGAAAAGCTTTGATGAGCCAGTTCGTGACTATGACAATGATAGTTACGATGAGACCGTTGCAGTAAAGACGGTTGAAAAGCAGGACCAGAAAGAGATTAACTTAGTAAGTATAACCCCCAAAGAATTGCTAATCTATTTTGCCAACCGGTTCAAGGAAACTCAAGGATTTGAGTACAACATTGAATGGGTTAAGGAGATGGCAATCTTTAAGAGTTTCAAAGAACGTTACGGTGAGGACGCAGGACCAATGGTTGCACTTTTGTTTGATAAATACAATTGTGTTATGAATGGTGATGTTATGACTGCAACAGCGTTTACTCAAGGTGCTAAGTGGATTCAAGACAAACTTTATATTGAACTAAAGAAAGATATCATCCGGGAGAATACTCCTGGACCAAGTACAGAAGGGTTGATGCACACTAATGAATTCCTTAGGCGATTCGCTGTTTGATTGGGAGAAGGATTACGTTAATCTAAGGTTTCAGTTCTTAGATGACGAAGATGTAGAGTTTCTTTCTGCAAAGAGTCCTCAGTTTGAAAAGTTTAATAAGATTGGTTGCCCAACCTGCCTTGACCACAGTTGTGGTGAGTGCAAGTCGCAACTACAACTTTACAAGCACTATTTGAAGGCAGGCATTGGTTTTAACTACCAAAAGTTAGACTGGAATGACTTTCATGGTGATGATAAGGCACTTGAACTTGCTAAGATTTATTTAGGCAAGCACAAGGAGTTCATTAAGGGTGGTATGGGTATTATGTACCATGGCACTTGGGGTACTGGTAAGACACTACTAACTAGTTTGATGGCTAAGGAGTTAGTGAAGTTAGGTTATACAGTTTACTTTGCTACCTTCACCCAAATGGTTGACGAGTTCACCCGTGGTTGGGGTAGTAATGATGACAAGGCACGTTTTGAGGCTAAGGTTGTCAAGAGTGACATCTTTTTCCTTGATGATGTTGGCAAGGAGTTCCGTACTAAGAACAACCTGAGTGAGGCGACATTTGACCATGTCTTACGCCAACGTGCATTAGACAACCGACCAACCTTCATCACCACAAACATGGATGAAAAAGATTTGGCTGAAGGTTACGGTAGTGCCATCTTTTCTCTCTTGAAAGAGCGAATGATAGTGCATAAAATGGATGGTGCTGACTACCGTGAGTTTGCTAGAAATAGAACGTTAGATGAAATTTCTGACGGAATTATTAGGAAGATTAGATAGTTAATGTATTTAAAAGGGTTTTAAACCACACTTAGATAGTGAAAATTATTTAAGGACTAAGATGGTAACTAAAAAACTTATAAATGTAGAATGTTTAGTTTGTAAAAAAAATATAGAAAGAGTACCCTCCCAAGTAAAAGAAAAGAACTATTGTTCTCAATATTGTTACAAACTCTTCTGTAAAGAAGAGAATGAAAAGAAAAAGAAAGAAAAGTTTTCTAGGCATAAATGCAGAAGTTGTGGTACAAACTTTTTACCATTTTATGAAGGTCAAAAATTTTGTTCTCATAAGTGTAGTTCTAAAGGACTTTTAGGTTCTAACCGTTCAAAAAGTGAGTCATTTTGTCAAACTTGCCAAAAAAGTTTTTTAGTTTTTAACTATAGATTGAAAGAAAAGGGTAAGTTCTTCTGCTCTAGAGACTGTTACTGGAAAAGTGATAAAAGTTACAATAGAGCTAAATGGACAGAGTACAATGGTAAAAAATTCAGAAGTTCTTATGAGGCTAGGTATGCAAAGTTGTTAGATTCTTTAAGAATTGAATGGATTTATGAACCAAAAAGATTTGATTTAGGTTGGTGTACTTACATGCCGGACTTTTATTTACCAAAAACAGATGAATATAAGGAAGTAAAAGGATGGATGACAGAAGAAGCTCAAAGAAAAGTTGATTCTTTCATAAGTTTAGGTTACAATCTAGAAGTTATTTATAAAGAAGATATGGACAAATTAGATATGGGAGTTGGTGGTTACTACGGACATTGAAAAGGCCTTCGTGCCGCACTTTACAAAGTTAGACAGTATTAAAGTAATCTGGGATAAAGGTGTAAGGGCAGAACACTTTTTTGATGAGGGTGTCCGTGAACTCTTTGAGTATTCAATTGAGTATTACATTAAGAGTGAATTCAAGCAAACTATTACTAGAGAGTTCCTGGAAGAAAAGTTTTCTGACTACTTCGTTAAGAGCGAATGGCCTGACGGTGAATACCTAGTTATTGTATTGATTGAAGAGTTGTTAACTAAGTATCGTAAGACGACAACTCAGAATGTTTTACTCAAGGCGGCACATGAACTAGATGTTGACCCAGAGGCAGGTATTACTCTTGCACTCAACAACTTGACTAAGATTCAAAGTGACACAGCAACTAGGGAACGCATTGAGATTTACGGTGAAGGTTATGAACGCCGTACCAATGAGTATGTAGACAACCAGTTGAATAATACTAAGTCCAAGCAAGGTATTTACTTGGGCTGGGATGAATTGAACAGTCATACATATGGTATCCAAAAGGGTGAACTTGCAGTTGTTGTAGGTATTCCGAACGTTGGTAAGTCATGGGTTGGTAGTCACATTGCACTCGAGGCTGCTAAGCGTAAGAATAAGGTTTACTTTGCATCACTAGAACTTCGCAAGGAATTGACTTTAATGCGCCTTGACTGCCTTGCAAGCGGTGTTCCGTATAGTCGCTATGAACGTGGTGAACTAACACCTCATGAGTTAAAGCGACTCAAAGAGGCACGGGAAGAGATTATGGAGTATGGTGAGTATTTGTTGATTGACTCACCTAGTCGTAAGAGTGAACGTACAGTGTTAGAGTTGTATTCTAAGGCAAAGCACTGGGGTGCTGACCTTATTGTGGGTGACCAGTTGTCTTGGTTGACTACTGAAAAGAATTACGGTACAGTAAGTAATGTACAGTCATTGCAGATGGCGGAAGTCATTAATGATGTTGCTTCAATTAACCGTGAAATGGGTATGGCATCTATTTGGCTTGCACAGTTCAACCGTGAGGCTACTAATAGCAAGAAGAAGCGTGGTGACCTTGGACAAATTGGTCTTTCATCACAGATTGAACAGATTGTTGACTGGGCCTTTGGTATTGGTTGTACTAAGGAAATGAAGTCGCAAGAAGCACTCGTACTTGATATTATGAAGTCTCGCCGTAGTGATTTGAAGTCATGGTTAATGAGTTTTGAACTTAAGGACCGTACTAAGTTAGAAGTGGTTAGGACTTTTGAAGATGAATAGAATACCCCGTAAGAAGAAAAAGAAGATGTCTGTTTTCAAAGTTAGTTTTGACTCAGTAGAGTGGAATGAAATTAGAAAGTTGGCGAAAGCAAAAGGCATGAGGCCCGGTGAGTATATCCAACGTGCCTTGATTAAGTATGTTGAAAGACTCCGCCATGATGAAGTTGAGTGACATCTTTAGAGGCCTTGACGCTGAAGGTGTATTAAAAGACTTACTAAATGTTCATGAGATTACTGAAATGGGTGATGAATTAATCCACTCATGTAAGTTGCCTTTTGGCATGCATAAGAACGGTGATGTTAACCCTAGTGCAAGTTTGAACAGGAAGGACCTTGTCTTTAACTGCTTCACTTGTGGTGGTGGTAGTATTGTTTGGTTAGTTCAAAATGTATTGGACATTGACCGTGATAGTGCAATCGCTGAACTCAAGAATTATGCCAGTGGTTTAAAAGTAATTCCAATAGAAGAGTTCATGGAGAAGTTGAACAAACTATTTACAGATGAGGAAGTAAGAAAGTATGAAATACCAGTCTACAATGAAAAGATTCTCAACCGTTGGGTTCAAACTGCTGACTACCTTACTTCTAGGGGTGTTAGTGAACAGGTGCAGAAAGAGATGCGGACAGGAGTTGACAAAGACCGCACAGAATATAGAAAACTGGCTAACGGACAAGATATTGTTAGTCTTTCAAGGGTAGTAATTCCACACTTCATTAACGGTAAGTTGGTTGGTTGGGTTGCAAGGAAGATTGACAATATTGACGGTGTAAGTAAGTACAAGAACTCCAAGGGTTTCCCAAGGCAATACTCACTGTATAACCAAGACAACGTTAAGGGTATGAAGTGTATTTATGTAGTTGAAAGTCCCATGAGTGTCCTTGTACTTAAGTCAAGAGGTGTTAAGAATGTGGTTGCAACCTTTGGTGCAAAGTTTTCAGAACCCCAAGTACAATTACTTAGGAACTTTAAGGAAGTAACTGTCTTTATGGACGGTGATGCTCCAGGTAGAAGTGCTTCTATGAATTTAATTAAGTCATTAAGTCACTATACTAATGTAAGGGTCATTGATACACCAGACGGTGAAGACCCGGCAAGTCTAGATAAAATACCAAGCAGTGTAGGCCAC
>Ga0208108_1000025_pt1 | contig 37204 bp, 33 predicted proteins | sample CryBogCBE22May08_FD_184589 | JGI IMG/M metagenome (GOLD analysis project Ga0208108, IMG submission 184589) | Freshwater microbial communities from Crystal Bog, Wisconsin, USA - CBE22May08 (SPAdes) | ecosystem: Environmental > Aquatic > Freshwater > Lake | place: Crystal Bog, Wisconsin, USA...
GTGGCATCCTTGACAATCCTTTTGCCAAATTTGTGTTCCTTGATCAATCCACAGAGTAATTGGATTGATTGATGAATCTTTTGATAAATTTAAAAGCTCGCTCGTTAAAAATTGATTACCACTTTGTCGTGATTCAGCCCAAACAAATCCGTTAATAATTAGACAAAATAAAGTTGTTAAAACAATCAGACGCGAACTGATTATTAGACGAATGGCATTCAATTTGGATCAGTCCTTAGGATTTAAAACTAATCAATTCTTTTTCAGTTTGACCTGTATTACCTTGGTCATCAACCCAGTTCACAGAAAGAGTACCGCCCTTTTCTGGGACCTCGATTAGAAAACTAATTAATGGATTTGCTGCAATACCAGTCCCCACTTCTGCGGTAAAAATTGTTTCTTGATTGAGCTTAACAACAACACTCTCAATGATATTTTTAGGAATTTGATCAATACCGTTATCAGCCATCCGAAATCCCGTTTCCATAGGATGACCAATCAAAATACGAACTTCAACCGTTGCACCAGGTTTAGGATTACCAATAAAGCTGACCCGAATTGGAAATTTATTATGCGTTGCCATCATAAACCTTTGTTATTGAGAGATTAAGTTGCATCAAAACAAGCGTTCAGGGTCACGACAGATGGCACAGAGTTAGCAATTTTCTGACCATTGTCTAGTGTTGCAATCACCCATACATCCTGACTTAAAGCCAAACGAATTCGAGTAGAAAATTGATAGAGGCTTTTAGCATTAGGAATCTTTACACGCATCACCATTGGAAATGGGTTCTCAGGAGCGATAATTTCAAAAGACTGAATCAACTTTCCTGCTGGCGCTTGTAATTTGACTGTAAAAGGAATTGAGTTACCAGTATCAGCTAGAGGCGGAATATCTAGTTGTATCGCCTTTTCATCCATTGTTAATTTTTTTAATGCCGCCGGTTGATACTCTGGAAATTGGCTTTGCATCATTTGTACAGCCTGCAACTTTTGCGCAAATGAGTTGGTAGATTTAGCCATTAAAAGCATACCTGAAATGACCAGTAAAAAGTCTCTTTTCGAGTAACTCAAATTTGTCCCAAACTTTTTAATCGATTGCTGATCCACTTTTCGCATTCAATCATCCTTCTGAAATATTCAGATTCAATATAAGATTTGATTGTAATTGGTTTTATTGATAACTACTTTAACATTACAAGCACTTCAACCACATCATTAATTTGCTGCGAATCTAAAATAGGTTTGGGGATGTTAGGATTATTGATATTAGTCTGACTACCATATGGCGGCATCAAGGTTTCAGGGTTCATGCGTCTTGCATCGGTAACCCACTGCCTTAATTGGTCCGGAGAATATTTAGCGCCAACTTTACTCAATGGTGGTGCAAAATTCCCTTGCTTCTCTTTTATACTTTTTTCAGAAAGATAAATAGTGTGGCAAGTAATGCAATTGCCCTGTCTGCCATCTTGCATAATTTTCCAACCGGGCATAGCAGTGACTTTTTGCTCTAATTCCATTTGTTGAGCGGATACATTCACTGAACTCAAAAAAGAAACAAACACCAGCATTGCAAGTCTGTGAAAGAAGAAATATTTCTTGTTATTCATGATTGTTTCATTTTAATAAATAAAACAATCATGCAAGCCAAATAGCTTTATTTTAGCCATGGCGCTTTGAGATCATTTAAACCCGCAATGACTTTTGGCATCATGGATAAGTAACCACTTTGTCGACCAATAATCCAAGCTGTGGCCACATCTAATTGAGCAAGATTTCTTTTCGATAACAATATTTCTGCAGTAGCTAAATCATTCATTTGCCCCAACAACTCTTGAGCTCGCGACAGCGTTTTCGTATAACGAGCCATTTTATTTTTTGGGAATAACTGAACAAAAAACTCAAATGAATAACGAAGCTTTTTTAAATAAAGTCGAAGTTGATGGCTTTCCTCTAGGCTTCTGCTCGGTACAGATAACTCTCTTTGGAAACGACGATGACGACGCTTCAATAAGCGAGTTGCGAACTGCTCTGTATTTTCTGGCACAATCGGCTCTGCAGTTGATTGACTCTCAAGAATCATCTTTTGGCGATTCTTTATTTCTGGATGCGTTTTTAAACTCATCACAGCCTCTGCGAAAGAAATCACTTTCACCGAATAGTTTCGATGTCCAAAAGTGGCAATCGCACTTTGATGACCAACTGCTCTTTCAGTAAAAGCGAATTTCTCTAATTCCACAATATCAGGATGATTACCAAAGGTTTGCTTTAACAAGGGCAAGAGTTCATCACTAAAAACATCCCAATTTCTAGCATCACCTAGAGCATTAGCTAAATCTCTCCAGATATTATTCCAATGACCAACAAAGGTCATTGGCAGAACAGGAGCAAAGAGCTTAATTGCTGATCGAATTCTACGCATTGCAACCCGAGCTTGATGAATATACTCATCGTCGTTATCAAGCAAAATACCAACATCATTTAGTTGTAAATGATAAAGACACTCAAAACAAATAAGTTGGAAAGTATCTAATGGATCAGCCTCAGGATTAATTTCTACAATGGCTGGTTTGACTGGCGAAATTACTATATTCTGGTACAAACGATAGCCAATTTCCGCTTTAGAGCGACTAGAAGGATGTAACCTCACCCTACGACTGAGAACTCGTGCTAAACCGAATAAATTAACGGGATTACCTTCTAATAACTCTAACTCAACTTCACAAATCTCTGAATCATAAAGAAATCCATCTGGCCGCTTTGTTACTATTTTGCCCTGGTCAATCGCAACTTCGATTTTTGAACCTCGAAATTCGACATCCCAAGTTCGTCTAACAAATTCTGTGGTGAATATTGGTACTAATTGAGGAGCGAGCATTGTCATTTTCTCAGCTAACACTGGATCATCAATCAAAGTTTGAAAATCAAATTGCCCCGGAGTAGTTGGTGCTTCCCACTCTAATCGACGATGCAGTCCACCTAGTGATGGAGATGCCAATTTGACGGTAAGCAGTGTTTTACGAAGAATCTTGCGCTCTCTGACGGCTGCTCCGCTTTTCATTAAGGATAATTCAGGCGTGTCATAGTAAACATTGAAAAGTTTATGACGTTTGGACGGTCCACTGATTAAAGGATGCTCTAAAAGGACTGGTAATTGGTTGGCAGAAAAACTTAGCTTTAATTCAGTTTCTATAGACACAGTGAATTTATTACCTTATAAAGTTAAAAAATTGCATTTAGAAGGTGATTTTAATGAAACTGAAACAAATTTACTATCTATAAATAATTAAAAATGCATGTCATTCTTATGAATTGACATGCATTTAGTTACTTCTAAAAATCCAAAAAGAATTACTTTTTGCGACCCAAACCTAAGGCTTGAACCATTCCTTTAAATACTTCAGTGTTATCAATGAAGCCTTTGAAAACATCAGATCCAGGTCCCATGGCATTTAAAACCGCATCATCTGCAGTATGGACACCCGCCTCATTAGTTGATGGTGTATTACCCTCAACCATTACAGCGTCCGGATTTTGTTCTTTATAAATAGGATTAGCTACAAATTTCTTTGTTTCTTTATCTAGTACAGCAGGCACAAAGGTACCATTTAATTTTGGTTTTAAGGTTTCATAATGGTCAGGGAAGTTACCATAATTAAAGACCATACGTTTACTTACATCAATCGTCTCTGGATAACCTTGAGCATTTGCTTTAGGATAATTGGGAAAACCAGCTTCGGCATAAACACCAACTTTTTCACGTAAAGCACCTTTACGATCATCTGAAATAACCCCACTAATTGAACCACCATGGGTATGGTCAGGGACTACGATAATCAAAGTATCTTTGTTTTTTGCAGCAAAATCCTTCGCAACTTGCACAGCATTACTCAACATAATCGTATCAAATGCAGCTCTTTCCCAATCTAACGGGTGATTAAATTTATCAATCAAAGCGGCTTCCACCATTAAGAAAAATCCATCCTTATTTTTTGAAAGGACATTAATTGCGGCCTGTGTCATTTCAGTTAAATCCGGCTGATCTGGATAATCTTTTACCGTGTTTTGTTTTAAAAATAAGCGGTCTAATGAACCATCCATATTGTCGTGGTGGAAAGCGCCAAAAAGCTTCGTCGTAGAAGTTTTTGTAGCTACCTCCATTAATTCCGTTTTATTCTTAACCAGTTCATAACCGTCTAACTTAAACAACCTCATTAAATCATTGTTATCTTTTCTTTTCGAAAGTTTGTTCGTCTGTGGTAAAAAATAGGCAGATCCACCACCTAAAATCACATCAACTTGCTTTAAGAATAATTCATCAGCGATATATTGTTTATCAGCACGTCTTCTAGTATGCGCAATAACGGCAGCAGGAGTTGCATCTTCAATTTCGGCGTCTGACACAATTCCGATCGACATTTTTGTTTTTCTTTTAATGAGTTCTGCAATGGTCTCAACTTTAGGATGCACCAAGTTATCAGTTGCTCTAGATGCATAGACACCTAATGCATTCACGGATGATTTATGACCCGTAGTATAAGCACTCATGGAGTTGGCCGAGTCCGTCAACAATGAATCAGCCCCAGATGTTCCAACTAATGCCATTTGAGGCATTTCATCAAAAGATAGCTTCCCTTGATATTTGCCTTGAGTAATCCCCTTTGACAACACTCTAGCAGCAGTTCTGTTGGCAATACTCATGCCATCCCCAATAAACAAGATAACATTCTTTGCTTTTCTTGGACCCGTTGCGTAAACCTCCCAATTGATACTTAAAAATTGCTCTTTCACATCAGCAGTTCTGGCTGTTATTTTGACCGAGCCTGGATTATCTAAGGAGACATTACGCCAAACAAAAGAGGAACCTTTACCATTTTCGTTACGAATATACTCCGGACGTGCTTTCAGAACGGAAGCCATATCTTGATCATTTAAAGTAATCATCGCCTCATTAGGTTCTAAAACTTTATCAAACTCAACTTTCAAGTCAAATTTGCTGCCAACAAGAATTTCAGCTTGGTTAATTGGATAAATAGAAACTGCCTCTGACTGCACAATATTGCCCAAAAGGCTAGCCATGATTAAAAGTTTGGTTAAGCGGCCAAACTGAAAAGTTTTTTTCATTAATTATTCTCCAAGGTTAGAATTTTCATAATAAATGATGAAAATGACAATTTGCAGAAGCAATGACTTTATTTAAAAATAAGCTTATTTTTCTATCCAGACCCAATTAAAAAAGGTAAAAAATGCTTCAAAAATCCTATCATTTAAAACATCTTCTCAGTGTGACTTTTGCGTTGATTTTTTTAACATTAACTTCGTGCTCATCTGACAAGCCAGAAGGACCTATTCATCAAAGTGACCCTAAACCTTTAACTGTTTTAATCTCTATTGATGGCTTTAAACCAGAATACCTTCAGCGTAATGCCTCGCCAAATTTAAATCAACTCGCAGAAAATGGTGCCATTGCTAAAGGTTTAATTTCAAGCTTTCCCTCAGTTACCTTCCCCAATCACTACAGCATTGTTACTGGCCTCTATCCTGATCATCACGGTATTGTGAATAACACCATGTATGACCCCCACATTAACGAAGTTTTTAAACTATCTTCGCGAGATGCGGTCACAAATCCAGCTTGGTGGTCGGATGCAAAACCTATTTGGGTGAGCGTTATCGAACAAGATAAAAAGGCCTCTACTCTTTTCTGGCCTGGCACTGAAACTAAAATCAATCAAATTCAACCCAATGATTGGTTGAATTACGACCACAACATGAGTTCGACGGCGAGAGTTGACCAATTATTAACCTGGCTCAATAGACCCAATAGTTCAAGGGCTGACTTTGCGACCCTCTACTTTTCAGAGGTAGATTCTGCTGGACACTCATTTGGCCCAAATAGTAAAGAAGTGAACCAAGCAGTGAGTAATGTTGATATCGCCATTGGTAGGTTTGTAACGGGTTTAAAAAACATTGGCCTTGATCAAAAAACTACCTTTATCATCGTCGCTGACCATGGTATGTCAGAAGTCCCAAAAGAAAACTGGCTTGAAGTATCTACGGTTTTAAAAGATATTCCAGGAGTTAAGTACGAATGGACGGGACCTGTTGCAGGAATTAACCTTGCAGACCAAGATGTTGCTCAAGCTTTACAAAGTCTAAATAAAATCAAGCATATGGAATGTTGGAAAAAATCTGAAATCCCAGCAAAATACCACTTCGGTACCCACCGTCGAGTCCCTAAAATTGTCTGTTTGGCCGAAAATCATTATGTCATCACTGATAAAAAACCTCTCATTACCTACCCAGGACATCATGGCTTTGATCCGCAAGTCCAAGAGATGCATGGCTTATTTATTGCTTCAGGTTACAAGATTAAAAAAGCACAATTAGATTACTTTGAAAATGTCGATGTTTACCCATTGATGGCTCAACTTTTGAATATCAAACCTGAAAAAAATGATGGTTCCGATCATTTATTCAATAAGATTGTGAAATAAAGATCGACCTAGAGGGATTCTCTGGGTCTAAAAAACTCAGATTAATAGTCATCGATGGATTATTGCTCAAACGATTGGGACAGTAACTTGACCCTAATCGTTTGACTTTCAATATATTTGACTTTTTTCCTTGCTCCAACCGCCCCCTAATGATTGATAGAGGGAAGTTGTGTCACCTAAATAGGTAGCTGTTGCTTGAAGCCTGTTGATCTTAGCTTGAAGATAGGTTTGTTCAGTTTGTAACTTAACAGGCTCTGAAATATAACCTACCTTAAATTGGTTATTGGCTTGGTCAAAAATCACTTTACTAGCTGCTTCATTTTGAATCGCCGCATCTAGATAAGTTTTATCGGATTGAATCGCATACAGAGTATCAGCCACGTTTTGGTATGCAAAAAGTACTGTTGATTTGTATTGGGCTACTGCAACGTCTGTAGCCGCATCAGCAGCTTGCTTTCTTGAAAATAAAGTCCCTCCAGCAAACAAAGTTTGACTTACACCGCCACTAATACTCCAAATTTTACTGACTTGATCAGCAATATCAGCCACAACAGCAGTTGCACTTCCTGCTGAGGCTAGGACATTAAATTGCGGCAACATATTAGCCAATGCCACTCCAATTTGAGCATTCGCTGAGCGCACATACTCTTCAGCAATTTTGATGTCTGGGCGTTGAGTCAATAAATCTGCAGGCAAGAGGTTAGGTAAATTAGCGGGAACTTGGATTTGCTCTAATTTGGGTAATAACAATTTCTCACTTGGCATTTGACCGCACAAAACATTGAGCAAATTCAGCGTCTGCTCCCTACTTTTTTCAATCACAGGTGCTTGTGCAATCGCTTGTGCATAAAGGCTTTCCTGCAATGCAAGGTCTACACTACTAGCATATCCAGCATCTCTGAGTCTTCGTGCATGTTCAAGCTGTGCCTTTGCAGAAGAGGCTAACTGCTTGACAGTTGCAAGTTGCTCTCTGAGGGAAGCTTCCTGAATAGCCGCTGCCAACACATTATTCGCGACTGTAATACGCAGAGCGTCCAGTTGATAACTTGCAGCATTACCAAGCGCTTTTAAAGATTCAACCTGCCTGCGATTACCACCCCAAATATCAGGCACAAAGCCCACTGAAATTCCTGAAGTTTTTAAGGTATAAATGGAATTATTTTGATCAGGGCCATAGACTGCAGGTTGAATAGCAGAACCTGTATTTTGTCGAAGCGCGTTATAGCCAAGGCCTACCGTTGGGAAAAAATACCCTTGTTGGGCCCGCACATTTGCTTGCGCAACTTTTAAGTTAGCTGAAGCTGCTTCAATATCAAAATTATTTTTTAATGCAAGTTCAACTAATGCATTCAACTCCGGAGAACCATACGCCCTCCACCAATCATCTTGAATTTTTTGCGAAACCTGCCTGTTCGTTTCTTGAGGAGACAGTGTTTGCCTTGTAAAACTATTGGGGCTACCTATTTTGGGTTGCACAAAATCTGGCCCAATCGAGCAACCAGAATAAAAGCCAGCTATACCTAAGAGTAAGCAAATAGTGGAGGTTTTCTGAAGAGGGAATATTGTTTTTTTCATCTTATCCTCCCAAACCTTTACGACGTTTCTTTGGCTTAACTCGTTTTAATACCTCTGTATAAATAGCTGGAACCACAATCAATAAGAAAATTGGACCAATGATCATCCCCCCCACTACGACGGTGGCTAAAGGCTTTTGAACTTGACTACCAATACCATTAGAAACAGCAGCAGGAAATAACCCAATTGCAGCGGATAGCGCAGTCATTAATAATGGCCTCATCCGGTGTTCATGAGCTTCTAAAATTGCTTGCGAAATGGTTCTACCTGAATGGATTAATTCCCGATAGTAGGTTTGAACTAAAATTCCGTTCATTACCGATACCCCAAGCAAGGAAATGAATCCAATAATTGCAGAGATACTAGCGGTTTGACCTGAGAGATATAAAGCTATTACACCGCCCAACATTGCAAAAGGCACTCCTGAGACTGTCAATAAGCAATCCAAGACGTTATTAAACAGGGCATAAAGAAGAGCAAAGATCAATAACAATGCGAGTGGCACAATGATTGCAAGTCGTTCCTGGGCAGCTTGTAACTCCTCAAATTCACCTGCATAAGAAATTCGGTAGCCCTCAGGTAAGATAATTTGAGAACCAATTTTTTCTTGAATTTCTAATACTGTAGAACCTAAATCACGCCCTCTAGTACTGAACTTGACAGGTATATAACGCTCGTTCTTTTCATGGTAAATGTAGCTAGCTCCGGTATCCAAAGTTATATTTGAAATATCTTCTAGTGGAATGTAAGCCACAGTACCGCTTGAAGTGGTATAGCCAATTCTAAGTCTTCTCACATCCTCAATACTATCCCGGCCTTCTTTCTTTAAACGAACAGTCAAATCAAACTTCTTGTCACCTTCAAGCACTGTTGTTGCTACAGTGCCAGCAAAGGCCGCTTGAATAACTGTATTAACATCGCCAGTGTTTAAGCCATAGCGTGCAGCCTTTTCACGATCAATGATGATATTCAAATTGGGTTGTCCAAGAATGTAGAAAATGCCTAAATCACTAACCCCTGGAATTCCCTCCATGACATGCTTCACTTGATTTGCAAGCTCTTCTAGTTTCACAAGATCAGGACCAATAATCTTAACCGAGTTTGCCCCTTTAACCCCGGATAAACCCTCTTGAACGTTATCCTGAATATACTGAGAAAAATTAGTAGTCACACCAGGAAATTCGTTTTCAAAATCTTTTTGCAAGCCTGCGACTAACTTTTCCTTAGTCATTCCATCTTTCCATTCATCAAATGGTTTGAGTGGTGCAAAGAGCTCAATGTTATTAAAACCTGCAGCGTCACTGCCATCATCAGGTCGACCATGTTGCGAAACGACTGTTACTACCTCAGGATGACTTTTGATCAGTTCCCTCATTCGATTGACGCTCGCAGTTCCTGCTTCAAGCGAAATAGTTGGGGGCAATGATGCTCGTATCCATAAATTCCCTTCTTCCAAGGCAGGTAAAAACTCACTACCCAAACGAGAAAGCATTAAGAAACCTAAAAATAAGCAAACAATTGAACTTATTATCACAACTTTAGTATTTTCTAAAGCCCAATTTAACTTAGGGGTGTAGAATTTTCGGATTGCTTCAACAATAAAGGTCTCGGTTTCCTTTACCCTACGAGGTAATAACAGTGATGCGAGAACTGGGGTAATCGTGAATGTTGCAATCAATGCTCCAGCCAAAGCGTAACCATAGGTTCTTGCCATCGGACCAAAAATTTGCCCCTCAACACCCTGCATCGTGAATAGCGGTAAAAACGCTGCAATCGTAATGGCAGTTGAAAATAAAACAGATGTATCTACCTGAGTTGAACTTAAGAAAATTAATCTTAATCTTGCAGTCCAGCCTTTAGAAGGATCAGTTAATAGCCCATCGGGTCCGAAAGCCATTTTTCGTAATGTTCGAGCTCGATCTTCAGGTGACTGCTGAAAATTTCTGAAAATATTTTCAACTAAAATAACTGCCGAATCGACAATGATGCCGAAATCGACCGCCCCTAGGGATAAGAGGTTGGCAGATTCCCCCGTCATTGTGAGGATAATAATGCTGAAAAATAATGCGAATGGAATATTCATACTGACGATCACAGCACTTCTTAAATCGCCCAAGAATACCCATTGGATAAAAAATACTAAGAGACAACCAAAAATTAAGTTATGAATAACTGTATGAGTGGTTACACCAATCAAGGTTGATCGATCGTAGTAAGGCTCCACTTTTACACCATGTGGCAAGGAACCATCAGAGTTGATCTTTTTAATCGCCTCTTCGGCTCGTTCAATAACTTGTTTAGTTTGGAGAGTTCGGTTCATGATGATGACGCCTGTTACTACATCATTTTGGGCATCTCTACCTGCTTCTCCAAGCCTTGGTACGAAACCTTCTGTAACATCAGCAACATCTTTCACTCTAATGGCGAGACCATTTTGTTGAGTTAAAACTATTTGTTCGATATCTTCAATATTTTGTACCAGGCCAACTCCACGAATATTAATGGACTGATCACCTACACTAACGGTTCGACCACCCACATTCGAGTTGGAATTACCAATTGTCGAGAGTAGTTGTTGCAGTGTAATGCCATACCCCTCAAGTCTTTTGGGATGAACTTCTACATGGTATTCCTTGGTTGTTCCTCCCCAAGCAACAACTTGAACAATTCCAGGGGTTGTCAAAAGTCGCTTGATAACAACCCAATCTTGAATTGTTCTTAAATCAGTAAGGCTATAAGTTGGCGGTCCTTTGAGTTGATATCTAAAAATCTCACCAACTAAACTCGACGCTTGAATCTGAGGTTGGACCCCATTCGGTAAATTTACATTTTGAGATAAACCATTAGCAACTTGAGTCAAAGCAAAGAAATAATCTACGCCGTAATTAAAAGTAACCCTCACGAAAGACAATCCAGCGAAAGAGGTAGAACGAATTATGTCTACCCCTGGAGTAGTAGCAAGGCCAATTTCTATAGGTCTTGTGTAATACCGTTCCATCTCCTCTGAAGATGAGCCAGGTGACTGCGCAGTAATTTCAATAATGACGGGTGCAGGGTTTGGATATGCCTCCACATTGAGTTTCATGAAGGCAATCAGTCCTGCCACAATGAAAGCCATCAAACACAATAGGACAATCGGGCGACGCGTTAGGACAAAGTAAAGTATTGGTTTAAACATTTCGTGATTTCTTAGTAAGTTTAGTGTGTCACGCTATATAAATTGCTTAAAAACAAAGCTTTATTTAAAGCTATCGTTTCACCTGGTTCTAAACCATCGAGTATTTGCACTAAGTCCGCTTGTAAAATACCAATTCGCACTAACCTTCTTTTGAAGTCTGTGCCGTTGTTCGTAACCCAGACTGAACGAAGACCATTGCTTTCTCTCACTAAGGCCTCCAGTGGAACAGCTGGCCAAGTTTCAGGTTTGGTTAATTCAATTGTAAATCCAGCCAGCATTTGGGGTTTTAACTCATGGTCTTTATCATCCAGAGCTGCGTAAATTGTAAGTCTGCGGGTAACGGGATCTACGGAGTCTGCAACATATACAATTTTTCCGGGAAATAGGCGATCCTTGTAAGCTTGTACATTCACAATGACATTTTGACCAATTCGATAATATGGCACCTCTGACTCTGGGACATTTGCTACCATCCAGAGTTTATTGATATCTGATATGACAAAAGGAGCTGGTGCCACGCCTGGTTGAACTAATTGACCAGGAGCTGCGTTTTTAGTAATGACTCTACCGTTGATAGGGCTACGAATATTCAGTTCAACATCAACCTTACGACCTTTCACAATTTCTTCAATTTCTGTATCAGTGAAACCAAATAAATACATAGTTTTTTTTGCGGCAATAAAATTTGCCTCAGCAGTTTGTTGATCTGACACATTGAGTTCTAACTCTTTTAGAGAAATACTTTTAAATTCATATAACTCTTTTGCTCTTTTCAGTGTTTCATTCGAAGTTCTGAGAACTCCAGCAGTTGAAAGGAGGCTGGCTGATGCTTGCGCGGCATCGGGAGAAACAACAGTGTACAAGACTTGGCCTTTTTTAACATCTTCACTGGCATTGACCAATACACGATTGATCCGACCTTGGTAAGGTGAGTAAATTTCAGCAGTCTTATTTCTATCGAAGTCAATAATTCCAACCGCTTCTTTTCTTTCTTGAAAATCGTATGTTTTGACTGGACCCCACTTAATTTGCTTCGCTTGCTCTTCAGAAATTTTCAAGGTATTTTCAGGAGAGGCAACAGGCACTTCAATAACATCATTCTTTTTAAAATCTGTAAACAAGAAGATTGCCGCTAGGATTAAGACTCCTACAAGAATCAAAATATATTTCTTGTTTTCTTTCATCTTTGAGACCAATTGATCTCGATTTGTACTCTGTAAATCAGACGATTTATTTTTTAATTCAGTCATTTCTGTGCCAATTGATCTTTAAGGTTAAATATCTTTTTAATGCGTTGAAAATTACTTTAAAAGCTATAAATAGCTAATTTAAGATGATACCTTAGTTTAGTGATACATTTAATAAATTGCTGATCAAAATTGGTTGGCCGACAATACGGGAATATCAGAGTTAAATTGAATGCATCTTAAGAAATTTTCTATTGTTCTTTTTGGTAGTTTTATTACAATCAGCTTGGTTTTTTATTTAGTAAACCTAACGGATAATCACATTTGGTTAGCATCCTTTGCTAGTTCTACAGCACTTTTATTCACCGCCTCTAATCACTCAGTTGCTCAGCCTAGGGCATTAATTGGTGGTCACTTAATTTGTGCCATTGTGGGGATTAGCTTATTTCATTTTTTTGGGGATGCTTGGTGGGTATTGGCAATTTCGTTATCTTTGGGGATTTTTTTAATGCTAGCGACTAGAACGTTTCATCCACCTGCTGCCGCCAATACAGTAATTATGATTCATGCTCATGCAAGTTTTTTTATTCTCATTTCAACTATTTTGCTAGGAACATTAAGTTTAGTCATTATTACCGCGGTGCTGACTCGAGTAATGAAAAGTAAAACAACTTATCCTACGCATTGGTTTTCTCCCTCACCCAGAGCACGTGATTGGGGCATCAAACATTGAAATCAAGTTAGAATAATCGAGATTAACGAATTCTAGAATGCACCGGAGATTCAAATGCTTGAGGAGAAGATTGTGCAAGATGCTTTTTATTTTTACGAACCTCATAAAGGACATGGATTACCACATGATCCTTTTAAAGCCATTGTTGCACCCAGACCAATCGGCTGGATTGGTAGTATCAGTTTGGACGGCGTCAAAAATTTAGCTCCCTATAGTTTTTTTAATGCCATTAACTCTGACCCACCAATGATAGGCTTTACGAGTACGGGTTATAAAGATTCTTTAAGAAATATTGAGCAAACAGGTGAATTTACCTGGAATTTAGTCACTAAGCCACTAGTAGAGGCGATGAATATTAGCTGTGCGAGTGTGCCACCTGAGGTTGATGAATTCGAGTTAGCCAACCTGACCCCAACTCCTTCTAGACTCATTAATGCGCCTCGTGTTTTAGCGAGCCCAGTCTCTTTTGAGTGCAAACTGTCAGAAATTATTCAATTAAAAAATACTGATGAATCCGCGCTGGAATCTTGGTTTGTAATTGGCCATGTAATTGCCGTTCATATTTTACAGAGTGCCTTAAAAGAAGGCTTATACGACACGGCAAGTATGCAGCATGTAATGCGTGGTGGCGGACCTGCTGATTACTTCACTGTTGGCGCTGATCAACTTTTCAAACTATATCGCCCAAGATAAAAAGGACTAAGTAAACTTAGTCCTTTAAGTTAAAACATCGCAATTAATTTTTAATTAATTTGTTGAATCCCACACAATAACCACCCTGTGTTACCTTGTATTGGCTTGACCCAATTCCAAACTTCTTGGAATTCAGAAATCGGACCATCTTTTTCTTCTCTTAGAGAGCCTGAGAAACGCGCACTCGCCAAATATTCTTTGCCATCTTCCTCAACTGCAATTAAATCTGCCGCAAGGGTTAAAACTTGCGTAAAACTGAAGGCTGAAACTCTAGAGAGCATATCTTGCCGTAATAACTCAAATAGTTCTGGAGTTGTATATTCTTTTAGCTTATCTAAGTTTTGTTGGTCAGATGCTTCTTGAAGTTGAATAAATAAGGCCTTAGCATTTTGCAAAAAAGACTCTTTGTCTGACATATTCGATGGAGAAATATCAGATTGATTTGATCCATTACCAACAGACTCAACAACGGGAGTTGCTAAATTTAAACTTTTGAACTGCGGTTCTTGGTTAATCGATGGACTAGTTGAGTTCCAACCTCTATTGAGATTAGGTTCAACATTGGCATTATTAAATATTCCAGGAGTTGCAGGTGCATAAGCCATATTCGTCTTTGAGCTAAAGCGACGAATCAAAAACATCACCAAAAATCCAACAACAGCGATCATTAAAATACCGGACAGCATCGAAGCTAGTCCATCGCCCATACCCCCCATGCCACCCATGCCCATATGAGAAAACAGGTAGCTCAAACCAATACCAGCAGCAACTCCGCCCAAAATACCACCCATGCCGCCAAAGCGACTAGGTTGGGCAGCCGGAGCTGGAGTATTTGCTGGAGCGGTATTAGGCTTAGCAGCTGGAGACGTATTTTGTCCGACAGGAGTTGCATTAGGCTTGGGGGGGAGGCTATTTTGATTGTTGGTTACAGTGCTAGATTGCCTCCCCATGCTTTTACCGCTTCCCATTTTTTTTGCATACGCAACATTACAGGTTAGCATTGCTAAAGCCAAAAGACTGATCACTAACTTATTCAACAACTTAAAATTCACCATTCAATTTCACCTATGTTTATTAAGATAAGTTCTATTAAATACTAATTTAGCTATTTTGTCTTTAGATCTCAAAATAACCCCATTAGTAGTAAAGGATATAAGCATTACTCCCCGGTGTAAACCGGCTTTGGCATTGTATAAAAGCTATCCAAAATATGATACGGAATCATGACGTTCTTTTCCTGAAAACTGGCATGAGCAATGCCCTGCATCACACTAAAATGTTTATCTGGATGGGGTAATTGGGCAAAAAACTCAATTAAATCGCCAAAACTTGCGATGCCATCATATTGACCTCGCATCATCAGGACTGGTAAATTCAATTTTAAAGGGTCAATTAAGGGTAAATTAATCGACATATCCAAATAAGTGCCGGTAGGCATCGTGTCGTCCAAATCAGTCACGGCCTTGGCAAAGGCATCAACGATTGATTGATCAGCAGTACCAGGGTGATCTCTAGTGAATACACTACCTATCATAGCTTGATCAACTGGTCTGCGGTTTAAATTCTGCCATTGGGCAATACGTTTTTTACGCTCAGTTAAGGTGGGACTATCTTTCCCAGTCCAAACAAATGCATCTAGCGCAATACGAGATATTTTTCCAGGATTATTTTGGGCGAACATCGCTAACTTGAGGGATCCTGAACTGATACCGTAGCCAAAAATCTGTTTTGCTTTTGTTTCTTGGAGTATTGCGTCAACCACAACCTGCAAATCCTCTGAGCCATTCTTCACATTGAAGTTAATATTTCGGGATTTATCTGATCTACCGTAACCTTCGTTATCAATACACCAAGTGTCATATCCCAAACCTGCAAAATAATCCATTGCTGAATATTCAGGCTTTCCAGGAATATAAAGATCAAAGGTCGGAGTCCCCGCCATAGATGAACCGTGGACGAATAAAATAATGCCACGGGTGACTTTATTTGGTTTTTTACGCCATAAGTGTAATTTGACGGTTCCCCCATCTACTGGCTTGTTAATCCAATAGGATTTTCCTGAAACTTGACCTTTGTTGTTTGTAGCATTGGTTTGGGCATAGACTGATTGCCCTGAAACCAAAGCGCCTCCTAAAGCCATTGAAGATGCTAATAATAATTGACGACGTGATGATTCCATATAAATTCTTCCCCTAATAAATTTGAATAGTTTTGTCTGTAAATTGCTTTAATAATATTTCTTCAACAGATATTACACAAAAAAAGTCTCGTTATGCTAAATGGTTAAAATACAACATAGAATTAAATAAATTAATCGGGGGAAAAATGTTAAAACCACATTTATTGCTTTTGGAATTGCTGAAAATATGCTTAGTTTTTTTCCCTCTTTTCAATAGCGTCCCGGCACAAAGCGCTTACCCCAATAAGCCAGTTACCCTTGTCGTTACCTACGCACCGGGTGGTTTAGGTGATATGTTAGCTAGACAAATTGCTGAGCAACTGACTTTAAAAACAAAACAAAACTTTGTTGTAGAAAATAAACCAGGTGCGACTGGTGCCTTAGGGACTCGCTACGTTACAAAGGCTAAACCGGATGGCTACACCCTGTTATTAGGTCAAACAGGAGAAATCGTCATTAACACCTTTGTATCCAAAGAGCTAGGATATGACTCAATGCGTGATCTAAAACCCATTGCTCTGATTGGGGAGGTCCCTTTAACCCTCGTTGTCGCAGGAAATGCTAGTACTAACTCCGTCAGTGATCTCATTAAAAAAGCGAAGTCTAATCCCGATAAATTAGTTTATGCGTCATCTGGTACCGCCACTCCAGGCCATTTATCTGCCGCGGCATTTACCCAAGCTGCAGGTATTGAAATGATTCATGCCCCCTATAAAGGAGCTGGCCCGGCAACGGCAGATGTTTTGGGCGGTCATGTTGACATGTTTTTCTCCAGCACACCTTCTATTCTTCAACTTGTGGAGAGTAAAAAGTTAAAAGCACTGGCAGTTTCATCTCCTAAAAGAACAAACGCATTACCTGAGGTACGCACAGTTTCTGAGGAAGGGTTCAAAGATTTTAGTTTTACCTTGTGGGGTGGTGTTTTTGCACCCAACGGTACCCCTGAAGAGGTTCTCAATTATCTCAATAAAGAAATTAATAGCATCTTAGAAGATCCAAATTTTTCTAAAGCATTAGAGAAGGATGGCGTCTTAATCAAAGCGAACTCAAGAAAAGAATTTAATGACTTTTTAAAGAATGAATTTACTAAGTATGCCAAAACGGTGAAGTCCATCGATCTCAAATCAGAATAAACCTAAAGAAAGTAATTATGAAACTAGTAGTAATCCCCGGTGATGGTATTGGACCGGAAACAATGGCAGTAACCCTGGACGTTTTAAATGCACTTGATCAACGTTTTAACTTGGATTTAAAAATAGAACATGCTATTGCAGGTAAAGAAAGCTTAGCGAAGCATGGTACTACCATTGCTCCAGGATTATTAGAGTTAGTCAAAGCTTCTGATGGGCTTATGCTTGGGCCCATGTCCACCTATGAATTTAAGGATGAATCGAAAGGCGAAATCAACCCTTCAAAATACTTTCGTATTAATTTAGATTTATACGCCAATATTCGACCGGCCAAAACATTTCCTAATGTACCAACAAGAATGGATCCGTTTGATCTTGTGGTGGTCAGAGAAAACACCGAAGGTTTTTACGCTGACCGAAACGTAGAATCAGGTAACAGTGAAATCTTGGTCACGAAGGATGTTGTGATCTCATTAAGACGGATTACGCGAGTCTGTTGTGAGCGAATTGCTAAAAGTGCTTTTGAACTCGCGATGACCAGAAAAAAACATGTCACGATTGTGCACAAAGCCAATGTATTGCAAATTGCTGATGGGATGTTTATTGATATTTGTCATGAAGTCGGCAAAGCTTATCCAGAGGTAAAGATTGATGACTTTATCGTCGATGCGATGATGGCCTTAGTTGCTAGAGACCCAGGAAAATTTGACACGATTGTCACCACGAATATGTTTGGTGATATTTTGTCTGACCTTACTGCTGAACTTTCTGGCAGTCTTGGTCTAGGTGGTTCATTAAATGCGGGTGATCATTTTGCGATGGGACAAGCAGCCCATGGCTCTGCTCCAGATATTGCTGGGAAGGATATTGCTAATCCTTTTTCTCTGATGACTTCAGCTGCCATGCTACTGAACTGGTTTGGGGCGCGTAAGCAGTTAAACAACTATGTTTTGGCAGCCCAAGCACTTGAAAAAGCAATTGAAGAAGCAATTGATGCCCGAGAGACCACTAAAGATATTGGTGGTAATTTGGGAACTAGCGCGACAGGTCAAGCAATCGTCAAAAAAATACTACTGGCTGCTTAATTCAGTCAGTAGTTTCAGTTGTACTATCAAGTAAATGACTTTAAGACGGCAATTTACTTAAATCGAAGACATCGGAATGTTCGATGTTTTCGGTAAACCAAGCATAGATGCCGGCAGTGCGGGTGCCAACGTGAACTGGATGTTGATTTTCATCCAAAACCATCGTTACATCATGACCCGGAATCAGAAGGCTACCTGGTTTTTCTAGCCACTTTTGCCAAATCAATTCAATGGAAGCTGCACTTTCTGCTGGATCTTCCGTATCTATGACCTTCCTACAAATTAACTCTGCTTTGTTTTTAGCGGAATCTCCAGTAAATAAAATATTAGTTGCGCCATTGTCTAATACAAAAAGTAGGTGTCCTGGGGTATGACCTGGAACTTCAAAAGCAGTTATACCCGGAATGAACTCTTCTTGATGCTGTACTTTTTTGACTTTTGCAGAACTCGATAATTCTTTTACATACAACTCTGGTAAGGGATTAAATCCAGGCTTTTGGGCTGCTGCCCAGTCGATTTCAACTTGTCCAATCCAAACAGTGGCATTGGGGAATAAGACAAAATTGACGGCATGATCATAATGGGCATGGGTCAATATCACATCGGTGATATCAAGCGCAGATAATCCGTGACTTTTAAGGCTTTTCTCAAGTGGTTTACGCATACCAAAGGCACCAACATCTAACAAAATGGTGCGGCCATGTCCGCGAATTAAACTCACGGAACTCCAACCTAAACCACCATGACAAACAGAGCGTCCTGGAAAGCCTTGAATCAATACATCTACTTGATAATTACTCATGTAAAGTCCCTTTATATTTATTCTGATTGAATATGTGCTGCCTGAATCAACTTACTATACATTTTTAATTCTGACTGAATTTGATTGGCAAATTCAGTAGGAGAGCTTGCAATAATTTCGTTACCACCATCATCTACCAAACGCTTTACAGTTGAAGGAACTTTTAAAGCCTTCACTACTTCCTCGTTTAGGCGTTTAATAATTAAAGGATCCGTTCCGGCTGGAGCTAAAAGTCCTTGAAATTGAGAAATATTAAAACCTTTGTAACCAAGTTCGTTCATTGTTGGCACATTCGGGATCGCTTTACTTCTAGTAGCAGAAGACACTGCAAAGGGTCTCAGTTTTCCAGCTTTAATCAATGGTACAGCTGTAACTAAGGGCTCAAAGGTAAAAGTTAAATGGCCACCTAATAAGTCAGCCAGCGCAGGGGCTGCGCCTTTGTAAGGTACATGGGTCATTTCTACATCGGCAGTTAAAGCGAGTAACTCCCCAGCAAGATGCCCACCACCACCAATTCCAGTCGAGCCATAACTGACCTCTTTGGGTTTTTGTTTAGCTAAATTAACGATTTCGCCAACACTTTGTAGTGGAGATGAAGCTATTACTACTACAGCATATTGATAAGTAATCGCGGCACTAATTGGAATAAAGTCTTTAACCGGATCGTAATTTAATTTTTTTGGCATTACTGGATTAACGACAAGTGGGCCACTTGCAGTAAAGAGCAAGTTATATCCATCCGCAGGCATCTTAGCCACCAGCTCAGTGCCAATTACTCCATTTGCACCAGGTCGATTTTCTACGATGACAGATTGCCCCATACTTTCTGTCATACTTTGTGCGATGAGCCTAGCTGTTATATCAGCGGCACCCCCTGCTACATAAGGGACAACCATTTTAATTGGCTTCTCAGGGTAGGTTTTTTGAGCATGACTTAAACTGATTAAAGAAAAACTCAAAGCGCTAACAACAAGGAATTTGGAGTATTGCTTAAGAATGTTATTCATGGGCGGGTAATCCTTCATTAGTAATACACTTATTTGTTGGCGTGGGACTCAAGAAGCGCAATCGTCTCATTGCTGATTTCAATACCGTTAGCTTGTTGTTTAGCCATTTTATTGAGTTCAATCGTGCCAGGTACTATTACGGGTTGATTAGGATTAGAGGCTGGACTATCCGTTAAGATTTGGGCAAAGTCATTCATTCGATTCGCCAACCACTCTGTAGAGCCTAAGCGTTTTGTATCTAATAGAATGAAGAAATGCCCGAGGTTTTGTGGTTCATCTGGCGCATCTTGCCATGACTTCACATGGGTCAAGTAGGCGGCGTTCGATAAAAGTCCAGCAAACAAATCCACCATTAAGGCAAGACCATAACCCTTATGCCCGCCGATCGGTAACAAGAAGCCGTCTAATGCGGATTTAGGATCTGTGGTTGGAACACCACTCGCATCCGTTCCCCAAGTATTCGGAATAGATTGACCTGCTTTGAAAGCATTACGAATTTTCGCTCTTGCTACCACGCTCATCGCCATATCCAAAAGGAAGGGATTCCCACCAGGATTGGGCACCCCAAAGCCGAGAGGACTATTACCTAATCTAGCATCCGATCCACCCCAAGGGGCAATCGTCGTCGTTGCATTACTGCCAATCATACTGGCAAAACCCTGTTGTGACGCGATGTAAGAGTATGGGGAAATTGGCCCAAAATGATTACTACCGCGTGCTAAAGCAATGCCAATGCCGCATTCAGAGGCGACTTCCATGGCAGCATCTAAGGCGTGCATACCAACTAAAGGTCCGACCCCGTTATCGCCATCAATCTTAACCATCGCAGGTGCAACTCGCTCTTTTGTAATATTCGCCTTAGGATTGATTCCGTTAACTAATAAACGCTCTCCATAGGACTCAATTCGACTCAGACCATGCGTTGATAATCCAAATAAATCAGCCATAACTAGAACTTTTACAATTTGAGTAGCGTCCTCAGTTGATAAACCTAATGCAGAAAATGCTTTAATGCCAAGTTCTGTGAGTTTTGATTCTGAAATGATTTGAGTATTGCTGGACATGGGAAATTTTCTTTTAGTAAATCTTTGGTTGAATAATAGATAAATGACGCAACAGATAATTGACTTGATTTTTTTTTAATCAATGTAGTATCGTTAGGTATTCTAACAAATTAACAATGAGGCACTCTATCAACTAATACGCTTTGGATAGTTACAGAAAGAGAACACTATTCAGCCATAGTGGATGGCCTAACAATGAGGAGATAAAATGGGACTGCGATTTATGGAGCACATCTTGATTCTTACCCACGATCCAGAGGGTACCCGAGATTGGTTTTGTAACAACCTAGGGTTTGTTAGTGGCTACCACCCTGAGTTTGGGTTTCCCGTTTATTGGTTGTATATTGGTGATCAAGATGTGGTGCACATTGGCAAAGCCCAACACTCGGAACATCAAAATATTTATTTAAGTACCCCAAGTGATACACCAGATGTTGAGAGTTCAAGACCTGACTCTTTAGGATCGGGAAGAATCGACCATGTTTGCTTTAATTGCGATGGAATTTTGGAGTTCATCGATCGCTTAAATAAAAATAAAGTCGAATTTAGTGAACGTAAGGCGCATAACTCGAATCTTTATCAATTATTTATGCGCGAGCCCATCAATGGGATCAAGGTAGAACTCAATTTTTCTGCTCAAGAAGCACTCAATGCAAAAAGGCTTGCCAGTTGGACAAGTACTGGAGAGAATGCAACCGAATAATACCTATTCGATACCAGCATCCTTGAAAAAATGTCGATTGCTCTCTTGAGTAATGTAGGTTAATAATTCTATAGCGATCTTTTCATTATTAGAGCCTTTCATTACCGCGCCCACATAACTCGTATAGTTTTGAATATCTGCGGGTAATGGTCCAACTAAACGCAGTCCTTTGGATTCATACATTTTAATTTCAGGGATTGCGCCGAACCCAATCTCTCTTCCTTTACCATTGATAATGTGCGTGAGAACCATATCTCCGTTGGCAAATTTCTTCGTTTTAGACTTTAACTGCTCCGCAATGCCCATTTTTTCAAAAAGTTTATCCAGGTAAAGACCAGTTGAAGCAGAGTTATAAACTAAAGAATCCGCTTGAATGAGTGCCTCTTTAAACTCTTCAACAGTCGCAACTTTAGGATTCATTAACTCATTTCGAACCGTGATGCCAGCACCAACTTTACCGATCAATTTAGGAACTGGTTGAACGATTTTCCCTGCATTGATCTGATCTTGCATCACACTAACTGGAGTAACTAATACATCTGCAAAAAATTGATTAGCCAGTTTTTGAGATAACTGTGGTGATGTTCCAAACTGGATAGTGACCTTGTGACCTGACTTTTTTTCAAAATCTTCGACGACCTTCACTAAGCCTGGTTCAACCGCACCAGCACTTAAGATGGCTAAATTTTCAGCTCTTGGGGAAAACGATAGAACAATCGCAAACCATAATAATCCGCGTATGAATACATTGTTACTGAATCTCATTTTGCTGTCTCCTTGGTTTAATTAAAATCAACTGACTAACTCTTGAAAGGTACGTTTAATTTTCACTGGATTTTCTATTTGCAGAAAAGTCTCCCGGGTGCCACCCGTGCCAATGATGGTAAAAGAACCAAAGCCTAAAATGCGACCGATGATGCCTTGATCAACATTCACAGATTCGATTTTGGAGAGGTTGATTTCAACAATTCTGCGCGAGATAATCCCTTCCTTGGCAATAATGCGTTTGTTCGTAATGGCGTATTCATTTGAATTCAGAAGATAGGCCAAAAAGTTGCTAGAGAAAAAGTTTACCCAATGATTTTTTGCACTCAGGACCACTTCTTCGCCAGAAATTAGGTTTTTATTAATATAACTTCCCATTGAAGCCCCCTAGATTCTCTGCGTGTCATCATTTTTAGGACGCCACACCATTAATTTATCTTCCACAAAACCCACCAAGGCATCTAGAGACAATGCACAAACCGTCAATAAAACAATCCCGGCGAAGACGGTATTAATATCAAAAGTACCTTCTGCTTGCAGAATCAGGTAACCAACCCCCATTGCAGATCCCAAATACTCACCAACCACTGCCCCAACGAACGCTAAGCCAACTGAGGTATGTAAGCTAGAAAAAACCCAACTCGTAGCAGAGGGTAAATAAACAGTACGAAGCAACTGTGAGCGATTTGCACCTAACATTTTTGCATTCGAAAGTATCGCGGGACTCACTTCTTTTACCCCTTGATAAACATTAAAAAACACAACGAAAAAAACTAAGGTGACGGCTAAAGCCACTTTAGACCAAATCCCAAGGCCAAACCAGACACAAAAAATCGGTGCAAGAATCACTCTCGGCATGGAATTAAAAGATTTGATGAAAGGATCAAGGACAATGCTGGTTCTTGGTGAGAGCCCTAAAAACAAGCCGCATGCTGTGCCTCCAACCGTACCAATGAAGAAGGCCAAACAAGTTTCTAATAGGGTGACTCCCAGATGGATATAAACATCTCGGTTAATAAATAACCAATCCACTAAGCGACTTAAAACAATTAGTGGTTCACCAATAAAAAAAGCTACGTTGAGAGATCGACTTGCTAGATGCCAAGTGATTAACACAGAACTTAAGATCAACAATTGCCAAAATTTAATTTGTAGGCTCGATTTAGAAAAAATCATGTTATGCCTTATCCATCATTAATTTTTGTTTGGCATAACTTCGTAATACTTCGTCTCGAAGAACCTGCCAAATTTGATTATAAATTTCGTAAAACTTTGGATGTGTTTTAATTTCTGCAACATCCCTAGGCTTTGGTAAGTCAATCAAAAAATTACCAATTGGACGAGATCCTGGCCCAGCAGACATAACTATCACGCGATCACTCATCGCAATGGCCTCGTCTAGATCATGCGTGATAAAAAGAACTGCTTTTCCTGGCTCATCCTTCGCAGGCTGACATAAGCCAAGAACCTCATTTTCCATCAACTGCCTAGTTTGTAGGTCTAATGCAGAGAAGGGTTCATCCATTAAAATAATTTTTGGTTCAAGGGCTAAAGTCTGAGCTAAAGAAACACGTTTTTGCATACCGCCGGACAGTTGATGTGGGTAACGATCTTCAAAGCCGCCAAGACCCACCCTTTTTAACCAATCTCTAGCAATGCTGAGGGAATCTAATTTAGATCTACCTTGGTACTCTAGACCTAAGCAAACATTTTGCAAGGCACTGCGCCATGGCATTAAGGTATTCGATTGAAACATATAGCCAGCGTCTGTATTCAAACCATCTAAGTTTTTACCGAATACTTTTACAGAACCAGCACTGGGAGAAATGAGTCCAGCTGCCACATTAAGGATGGTAGATTTACCACACCCAGTTGGACCAACAATCGCTACGAATTCATCCGCTTGCAAATCTAAAGTCACTTGTTCGATGGCAGTGTAAAAGTCTCCACTACCATCGCTAGATGGGAACTTACAAGCGATGTCCCGAATTTCAAGTGCTAGTGCAGCCATGATTTTACAATCTACTTAAATTTTTGATTTGCCTTAACAGTAAAGGTATTCGTAAAGGTTTTAGATAAATCGATCGTTTTACCAGCTAAATCTTTTTCAAAACCCATTAACATTTTATAGGCAGTATCGGGTCCATCTTTTGGCATCACCCCGTCAGGAGAAATCGCCTCTTTTACCCCACCCCATGCATCTAAATACAAAGCGCGATCACCTAATAAGTAATTTTCTGGAACAGTTTTGACAATGTCAGAGGGACCTGCGTTTTGTAGCCACTTTAACGAACGAACAATCGCATTGGCAAGCGCTTGCGTTGTATTCGGATTTTTTTCAATAAAGGCAATTGGGGCATATAAAACTGCAGCAGGCATATTGCCGCCATATACCTTTTTTGTATCCTTGAGAGTTCTGGTATCTGAGATGACTTTTAACTCACCTTTTTGAGTGAGCATGGTAATCACCGGATCCAGATTTGCCATGGCATCTAATTGACCAGATCTAAATGCAGCAACCGCACCGGCCCCTGCACCAACGCCAATCACTGAGACGTCGGTAGGTTTGAGGCCGCCCTGTGCCAAAATAAAATTGAGCATCATATTACTAGAAGAACCTGGAGCAGTAACTCCAATCCGCTTTCCTTTTAAGTCTGCGATGGATTGATAATTAGGCATATTTTTGGTGGAATAACCCAACACAATTTGTGGGGCCCTTCCTTGCAAGACAAATGCTTGAATCATCTGACCTTTTGCTTGCATATTGATCGTATGTTCATAAGCACCAGAAACCACATCAGCACTACCACCCACTAAGGCTTGGAGTGCTTTGGCTCCGCCTGGAAAATCAGAGATTTCAACGTCTAAACCTTCATCTTTAAAATACCCTAAACGCTCTGCAATAGTTAATGGCAAATAATAAAACAGGTTTTTACCACCAACGGCAATACTAATTTTGGTTTTTTCTAAATTAGCTGTATTTTTGTTTGAAGTGGCATTCACAGGACTATTCTGTGCAAAAGCACCAGCGCAAATCAAACTCAAAGAAAAAGCAAAGATACGTAGTTCTTTTTTAAAAGATAGGTTCATTCAAAATCTCCTATATCAATATTCAAGTGCTTAAAAATGTTTGGCAATCTCAGGATCAAAGGTACCATCGATTAACACAAAGAGCATTTTGCAAGGTTTACCAGAACGATTGGCCCAAGCATGGCTCGTGCCTCGTTCAACTAAAAAATCACCTTGCTGCATCAAACGCTCTTCTTTATCGAGAACTAAATGGATCTCGCCCTCTAAAACTAGAGCGTAATCGACTGACTCGGTACGATGCATCAGAGGATGACCGCCCTCTTTATAAGTTGAAGCTTTATTGGTACCCATCGCCCCAAAAGCTTCTTTTGCCCCAGAATTATCTAACTGCTTTGTCCACTCCCCTTCAGGTCCGAACTCAATAATACGAACGACAGAACCATTTTTGGGTGGTTCTAACTGTAAAGGAGATAAGGTTGGATCAGCACCGTTATCCACTTTCACTGGCATTTCATGGGTCAACCACAAATTAGTAAGATAGTAGCCAACTCGTTTAGGGTTTGTATGCACAGAAGGTGCTGGACCATCTTCCGTCACGATTGAATTTCCTTGATCATCATGACCAGTGACTATTCTTCTTACATATCCTTTTGGGTGTTCCATTGCGTCTCCATTATTGTCTGATTTGCGTCTATTAGATTATAGATTCTTTATTTTCTCAAGTTGCAATACGAAAAAGAGAATTTCTGATGCTAGGACTTGAAAAAAAATTGAAGATTACTGTAGTTCACCTCTTGAAATTTGAAATTTCAGCCTCATATCCAAATTGTTAGTATTTAATTATTTATTATTTTCTCTTATTCAGGATAAAAAATGACCGTAGCAAATAAAGAAACACTTGATTTTCAAGCAGAAATTAAACAATTACTCAAATTAATGATTCACTCTTTGTATTCAAACAAAGAGATTTTTATGCGAGAACTAATCTCAAATGCGTCTGATGCTTCCGACAAACTTCGATTTGAAGCGATTAATCAGCCTAGCTTGTATGAGTCTGATAGCGAATTAGCCATTCAAGTTGCTTTAGATCCTGTCGCAAAAACAATCTCGATTACCGACAATGGTATTGGTATGAGTCGCGATGAAGTAATCGCTAATTTAGGTACCATCGCCAAATCAGGCACCAAAGAATTCTTTTCCAAACTTTCTGGCGATCAGCAAAAAGATGCGTCCTTAATTGGTCAGTTTGGCGTTGGCTTTTACTCCGGCTTCATTGTTGCTGACCGAGTAACGGTTGAATCACGTAAAGCCGGCCTTTCGGCAGAGGACGGAGTTCGTTGGGAGTCACAAGGTGACGGTGAATTTACGATTGAACCAATCACCCGTGCAAAAAGAGGCACGACTATCATCTTGCACCTAAAACCGGAAGAAGAGGAACTCCTCTCTAGTTGGAAAATCAAATCCATCATCCGTAAATATTCAGACCATATTTCGATTCCTATTCAAATGTTTAAGGAAGATTGGAGTGATGAAGAGAAAAAACAGGTTACTTCAACTGAACTTGAAAACGTAAATGAAGCGAGTGCTCTTTGGACTAGAAATAAAAACGATATTACTGAAGAACAATATCAAGAATTCTACAAAAGCATTTCACATGATTTCGAGGCACCTCTTTGCTATTCTCACAACCGCGTTGAAGGCAGAAGCGAATTCACTCAACTCCTTTTTGTACCGAAAAAGGCGCCCTTCGATTTATGGGATAGAAGCAAAAGGAGTGGTTTAAAGTTATACGTCAAACGGGTCTTCATTATGGATGACTCTGAACAGCTCATGCCGTCCTACTTGCGCTTTGTGGCTGGAGTTATTGATTCAGCAGATTTACCCCTCAATGTATCCCGTGAAATCTTACAAGAATCTCGAGATGTAAAGTTCATCCGTGAGAGCTCGTCTAAGCGTGTCCTCAATATGTTGGATGACTTAGCGAATAGTGAAGATGAAGCAAAACGTACCCAATACCAGGATTTCTGGAACGAGTTTGGCCAAGTTCTCAAAGAAGGCACTGGAGAAGATGCTCAAAACCTAGAGAAGATTGCGGGTTTATTGCGTTTTGCAAGTACTCATAATGACTCTGATGTTCAGTCTACGTCCTTAAAAGCGTATGTAGAGCGCATGAAAGAGGGCCAAGAAAAGATTTATTATGTAACGGCTGAATCTTACCTTGCAGCTAAAAACAGTCCTCATTTAGAAATCTTTAAGAAAAAAGGGATTGAAGTTTTGTTGTTGATTGACCGCGTTGATGAATGGATGCTTTCCTATCTAACTGAGTTTGCCGGAAAGTCCCTCACTTCTGTGGCAAAAGGTGGTCTTGACCTTGGAAACTTAGCCGATGAAAAAGAAAAAGAAGAGCAAATTGAAGCGGAAAAGCAACATAGTGATCTTCTACAAAGAATGAAGAAAACATTAGAAAACAAAGCTAAAGATGTACGAATCACTCTAAGATTAACTGATTCCCCTGCTTGCCTCATTGCTGATGAAAATGAGTTATCAGGTAACTTACTCAGAATGTTAAAAGCTGCAGGCCAACAAGCGCCGGATACGAAGCCAATCTTAGAAATTAATCCAGACCATCCTTTAGTCAAAAAAATCGAATCTGCTAAAGATCATTTTGATGATTGGACGCATATTTTATTTGATCAAGCCTTACTTGCAGAAGGTGGACACATTGAAGACCCTGCTAGTTTTGTAAAACGAATTAATCAAATGTTACTAGCTTAATTTAGCTTTACTAAAAATTAAAATAGGCCTTTAAAAAAGGCCTATTTTTTTGCTCTTCAAGTTTGTACTATTCCACTTTAATATTGGCTGCTTTGACTACTGAGCGGTACTTAGCAAGATCTACTTTAATTTGTTCTTCAAATTGCTCTGGAGTCTCTGGCGTGGCGACGATACCCATTTCTTCTAAACGATCTCGGCCCTCTTTAGAACTTAATATCTCATTGAGTGCGGTATTTAGTTTTTGAATGATTGGTTTAGGTGTTCCAGCAGGAGCAAGTAGTCCAACCCAAGAACTCACTTCAAAGTTAGGCACGCCACTTTCAATAAAAGTTGGCACGTTTGGTAGGGACGGAGCTCTCGTTTTACTCGATACCGCGATGGGCGTTAAGCGGTTCGTATTGACATATTGCGCAGCACCCGCAACAGCGGTATAGACCAAAGGAATACTGCCGCCAAGCACATCAATCAAAGCCTGCCCGCCCCCTTTATATGGAATATGGATTAGATTGGCACCCGTCTTTTGCTTGAATAACTCACCAGCAATATGTGGGGTTCCACCTGTTCCAGAAGTGCCATAAGATAAACCATTCGGATCTTTTTTAGAAATCTGAATCACGTCAGTTAAGGTTTTACCTGGGAAATTATTATTGGCAACTAAGATTAATACTGCATCACCAATTTTTCCAACCGGAGCAAAATCTTTTACTGAGTCAAAGGGAATTTTTGCAAAGACGTTAGGGTTAATTACTAGCGTTCCATCAAAACCAAGTACCAAAGTGTAACCGTCTGGGTCGGCCTGAGCGACAAGGCCTGTACCAATGTTTCCGGAGGCACCAGTTCGGTTCTCTACAATCACAGACTGTCCTAATTTTTTAGATAATTGATCAGCAATATATCTGCCACTAGTATCAGTAACCCCAGCGGGTGCGAAGGGAATGATTAAACGAATTGATTTATTGGGATAGGTATTTTTTGAAGTCTGGGCATGAGACGACTGCAATCCAAAACATAAAAAACTAAAAAATGTAAATATCCCTACTATCCACTGATGCATGAAATTTCTGTTTTTCACATGACGCTCCTTTAGATCTTTCTTTTAGGTCTTTCTTTTAAATCTCTCATACTACTCAGCATACTTTTTTTCAAAATCCCAAACTTCTTGAAATCCCATCAATTTTGATAACTCATTAAATTCATATAACTGATTGGCCATGTGCACTGAAGATCCTTGTGCTTTAAATCCAGCATAAACCTGTTGCATTGCCTTGACACTAGCCAGCATGGCTGTGACTGGGAAAATAGCTAACTGGTATCCAATTGCTTGTAATTCATCTCTAGAAAGTACAGGCGTTTTTCCGGTATCCACCATATTAGCAACTACTGGTAAATCAAACTGTTTACCAATCATTTGCATTTCTTCTCTCGATTCAGGGGATTCAATAAATAAAATATCAGCCCCTGCTTTTGCATAAGCTTCACCACGTTTTAAAGCCTCATCAATCCCGAGCGATGTTCTCGCATCAGTTCTTGCAATAATCAGAAAGTTCGCATCAGAGCGACTATCACTAGCTACCTGAATTTTTTTGACCATATCGTTCATTGGAATAACTCGTCGACTCGGAGTATGGCCGCATTTTTTAGGAAACTCTTGATCTTCCAACTGAATGGCGACTACCCCAGCATTCTCATAGCCACGAATAGTATGTTGAATATTGAGTAAACCTCCATAGCCGGTGTCACCGTCCGCAATCAATGGCGTTTTGGCCATTGCCGCCATCATCTGTACCTTCTCGAGCATTTGCGTATAGGAAGCAAGGCCGGCATCAGGCAATCCTAAAGAGGATGCAACAGTGCCATATCCAGTCATATAGAGTGCCTCAAAGCCAAAGCTATCAGCCAAACGTAAAGAAACCATATCATGCACTCCAGGGGCTATGATGATTTCAGGTTTAGCTAACCTCTTTTTAAACTGCTCACGCAATTGATCAATCTTTAATCTACTATTCATTTTTTCGATGCATCCGTATTTAATCAAGCTTTAATTTGCTTTTGTTGACACTAGGTACCCATAAATTAATTTGTGAAATTAAAAACTTGTCTTGTTCATTTTGAGCCACATTTAATACTCGACCACCGTCTTTTTCGACTTGTAAAATAAACTCTGGGTCTTTATTAATTTGTGCCATTGCTTCTCTTAATTTAGCAATGACTGCAGGGGGAGTTCCCGCAGGAGCAAAAATACCAAACCAACTCTCCCCAGTAAATTTCGTCAGATTGGATTCATTAATAGTCGGTATTTCAGGTAAAAAAACAGAGCGACTTTCACCAGATGTGGAGAGGCCTTTTAATTTTCCGGACTGAACATATGCTTTTACCGCTGAGATATTATCGAAAATCACATCTAGACGGCCGGCCATCATTTCTTGATAAGCTGGCGGTGCGCCTTTAAATGGGACATGGACTAAGTCCAATCCTAAATTAGTAGTAAGAACATGCGCCCAAACGTGTTGTAAAGTGCCAATCCCAGCAGAGCCATAAGACAGTTGACCTGGTCTTTCTTTGGCATAACGGACAAACTCTGGAAAATCCTTCACCGGTAAGTCAGATCTCACCGTAAACACAAAAGGATAAGAAGATACATAACCCACGGGAATAAAATCTTTGGCAGGATCATAGGACAAATTTTTCATTAAGGCTTTATTCATAACCATGTTGAATAAGCCACCAACTAACAGGGTATATCCGTCAGGTGTCGCCTTTGCCACAAAATCCGTACCAATCAATGATCCTGCACCAGCCTTATTTTCAACAAAAGCGGATTGATGTAGGATCTCACCTAATCTCTGAGCAACTTTACGCCCAATGATGTCAGTCCCTCCGCCAGGTGCTATCGGGACAATCATTTTTATAGCTCGACTGGGGTAATCGCTCGATTGCGCAAAAGAGTGACCTGAGATGCTTCCCAACAACAGTAAAGCGCCTAACAGTTTTAAGAACAGTATGTTTTTCTGCCAATTTTTCACGTTGTCTCCGTTTACTAATTCATATTTTCATTAATTTTAATATGCCTTTAATTTAGCATAAGGACGGATTTAAAAGGATTTTTCTTGTACAAAGTATGTTATCTTTTAAGCAAATAATAACGGGGAATTCTTATGCTGACACGTCGTCAATTTGTGCAAATTGCTACTTTGAGTATGGGGACTTATTTTCAGTCATTGCAAGCCCAAGCCATCAAATCAGAGAACGCCAAAATTATTGTTGGTTTTGCCCCAGGCGGCACGGCTGATATCGTGGCCAGAAGAGTTTCTGAAAAGTTAAATGGTCATTATGCAAACAATGTCGTTTGCGAAAACAAGACTGGCGCAGGTGGTCAAATCGCCGTCCAATTTGTAAAGAATGCTGTGGCGGATGGGTCAACTATTTTGCTTACCCCCATGTCAATGTTAGGTATTTATCCCCATACTTATAAAAAATTACCTTATGACTCTTTGCTTGATATCGTGGCAGTCAGTGGCGCAGCTAAATTTGATTACGCACTCGCAATAGGTCCACAAGTGCCTGACAGCGTAAAAAATATTGCGGATTTTATGAGCTGGTGCAAAGCCAACCCCAAACTTGCCAACTTTGGCTCTCCAGCATCTGGCTCATCGCCTCATTTCATAGGCCATTTGATTGGAAAATCAAGTGATGTTGATCTTCGACATATAGCCTATAGAGGGACGCAGCCAGCCATTTTAGAGTTGATTAGTGGTCAAATAGCAGCTGTCGTTGGTCCTACCGGTGAATTTACGCAGTACACCAAGTCAGGCAAATGTCGACTACTGGGAACTAGCGATAGTCAGCGCAACCCTTTTACGCCGAATATTCCGACTTTGAAGGAGCAGGGTTTTAAAGACTTCAACTTTTCTGAATGGTATGGATTTTTCTTACCTGCCGGCAGTTCAAAAGAAACGATTCAAAGACTAAACACTCAAATTCAGGCTGTTTTAAATGACAAAGATTTTGTGAACGGATTAGCAGTTTCTTATTTAACGCCCTATCCAACCACTCCCAATGAATTAGCGCAAGAATTAAAAAATGACTCGGCTAAATGGAAAAAAATTGTCGCTGAAATTGGCTTTACTCCAGAAGACTAAACTGTAGGTCCCTTTTTTTAGGATGCCTTAAGAATCACTTTCTGAACTAACCCAAATGTTATGATACTTCTTAGAAAATACAAAACGATCTAATCAACTATCGATTCTGAGACTAAATATGATTAAAACTGCTGACTCTAGTGCCCTGAAGCACCTCAAAATTTTAGACTTAACGAGAGTGAGGGCTGGCCCTACCTGCGTACGTTTTTTTGCTGATTTTGGTGCAGAAGTTTTGAAAGTTGAATCGCCCGACGGCGTTGAAGCTAATGAAGGCGTTATTGGTGCAAGAGACAACTACGATAACCTTAATTTACACCGTAATAAGCGCTCATTGACCCTTAATTTTAAAGAGCCTGAAGGTCTTGAAATTTTGTACAAACTCGTCAAAGATGCCGATGTTGTGGTGGAGAACTTTCGACCGGATGTCAAACATCGGTTAAAAATTGATTACGAAACGCTTTCTAAAATAAATCCCAGAATCATCATGGGAAGTATTTCTGGCTTTGGACAAGATGGTCCCTACGCAAATCGGGCTGGCTTTGATCAAATTGCGCAAGGTATGGGTGGCTTAATGTCCATTACCGGTATCCCAGGGCAAGGTCCTGTGCGGGCAGGCATTGCAGTTTCTGATTCAACCGCCGGTAATTACGCCGCAATTGGCATCTTGATCGCCTTGCTTGAACGCGAGCAATCAGGTAAAGGGCAATGGGTGCAATCAAACCTCTTGCAATCAATGATTGGACTGTGTGATTTCCAAGCTGCTAGATACTTAGTGGATCAAGATATTCCTCCGCAAGCAGGGAACGACCACCCCTTCTCTACTCCCATGGGCGTTTATCAATCTGCTGACGGGTACTTTAACTTAGGAGCCTCAGGTAATGGCCAATACTACGCCCTCTGTGATGTATTAAGTCGCCCTGATTTAAGAGATGACCCTGAATTACAAACACTTAAGGGAAGAACCTCAAGAAGAGAGTTTGTCAACAACGAACTAAATAAAGAGTTTGTTAAACAAACGACCACTTATTGGATTGACAAACTGAATGAAAAAAGCATTCCATGCGGTCCAATCTATAATATGGCCGAGGTATTTGAAGATGCACAAGTTGCGCATTTAGGCGTTGCAGTCAAGGTAACGGATCCAAATCGCGGTCCAATCGAGTTAGTAGCAACACCCGTTAAATTATCAAGAACTCCAGCAGCAATCAGTTTTACTTTACATGCTAAAGGAGCTGATAATTTAGAATTACTAAAGTCACTTGGCTATAGCGAAGATGATATTAAAAAACTTCAAGAGAAAAAGGTTATTTAAAACATGTCAGAAGAACAAATAAACGTTGGTGTATTAGATCATTACATTGCAAACCGAGTTGGTTACATTGTTTTTAACAATCAGTCAAAATTTAATGCCGTTAATTACGACATGTGGTGCGCCCTGCCAAAAATCATTGACTCATTTGTCAAAAATGATGAAGTACGCTTAATTGTGATCACAGGTGCTGGGGAAAAAGCATTCATCTCTGGAGCGGATATTTCTCAATTTGCAACCAAACGTACAGGGGACGCTGCAGCTGAATACAATAAAGCAACTGATGCTGGCTATTTAGCCGTTGTCAACTGCCCAAAACCTACCATCGCTAAAATCAAAGGCGTTTGTATGGGGGGCGGTTTAGGACTAGCCCTCAATTGTGATATTCGTATTTGTGCCGACAATGCTAAGTTCAGAATGCCCGCAGCCAGATTAGGCTTAGGCTATTCAATGGACGGTCTCAAGCGTTTTGTCGAAATCGTAGGGACGGCCAATACTGCTGATTTATTTTTTAGTGCCCGAATCTTTGATGGTCAAGAAGCACAACGCATTGGCTTAGTTAAACAAGTCATCTCTGTCAATGATTTTGAAGAGCAATTTAATCAGTACATTGAGTTGGTTGCGATTAATGCACCGATTACAATTGCTGCGGCTAAACAAACCTTGATTGAACTACGTAAAGCAACTTCTGAGCAAAATGCTGAACTCGTTAAATCGATGGTGGATGCGTGTTTTGCGAGCGAAGACTATCAGGAGGGACGCAAGGCTTTCATGGAAAAACGGATCCCCAATTTCCAAGGGAAATAATCTGGTCTAAAAATCCAAAAGGCTCTTCGTTTCAATACGAAGAGCCTTTTTCTTTAGTGCCTTTGAATCGTTTTTCGAAGCAGATTCTAATTAACTCATGATACCAATTTGCCAAGGAACAAACTCGTAATCTCCAAGACCTAAAACCTCGCTCTTGGACTGCTCTCCAGAAGCAACTTTTAGGAATAGTTCGAAGATTTTTTGACCCATTTCTTGTAAAGTAGCGGTCCCGTCTAAAATTTCTCCACAGTTAATATCCATATCATCTGTCAAACGATGATACATCGGGGAGTTGGTCGCAAGCTTGATACATGGTGCTGGTTTGGAGCCAAACATTGATCCACGACCCGTTGTAAAGGCTACTAAATTAGCACCACCAGCAATTTGTCCTGTAGCTGAAACCGGATCAAAGCCAGGTGTATCCATAAATACAAAACCCTTAGCTGTTACCGGCTCAGCATATTTATAAACTGCCATTAGAGGTCCTGTACCGCCCTTCATGGAAGAACCGAGTGACTTTTCAAAAATATTAGCTAAACCTCCGACTTGATTACCTGGGCTTACCTGTCCATTAATTTGCACATCTCGTCCAACTGAATACTCGTCTTTCCACCAACGAATTCTTTCAATTAATTTTTCACCGATTTCACGGCTTGCCGCTCTACGGGTTAAGGTATGTTCTACACCATAAATTTCTGGTGTTTCTGACAAAATACCAGTGCCACCATGACGTGCGAGGATATCAATCGCCGCTCCAAGTGCCGGATTCGCAGTAATGGAAGAAAATCCATCTGAGCCACCACACTGCAGTCCTACCGTTAAATGAGCGGCACTTACCGTTTCGCGTTTGACATCATTGGCTTTTGCTAACAGTGCTTTGACTGCTTCAATCCCCGCTTGAATGGTTTTAGTCGTTCCGCCAGACTCTTGCATAATAAAGGTATGGAGGTTGGAGCCCTCAGTCAGATTTTCCTGCTCCATTAAGCCTTTTAATTGATTACGCTCACAACCTAATCCAATAATCAGGGCAGCAGCCAAGTTGGGATGGGTAGCATAACCCGCCATCGTTCGACGCAATAACTGCATTGGCTCACCCGTCATTTCCATACCGCAACCAATCGAATGACTAAAGGCAACTACGCCGTCCACATTTGGGAAGTCTTTGAGGCGCTCTGGAGTAAACCAATCAGCAATCTTATTCACGACCGTTGCCGAGCAATTAACTGTTGACAGAATACCAATAAAATTTCGAGTGCCGACACGACCATTAGCGCGCACATATCCTTGAAAAGTGGCCCTTTCATTTTCTGGAATCATTTCGACGGGTTTAAATTCGCTTGCGTGGGCATAGTCACGATCAAACTCACGAAACTCCGTGTTATGGCTATGAACCATATAACCAGGTTCAATATCCGTATTAGCAAAACCAACTGTGACTGCATACTTGAGAATTGGCTCACCCTTGAGAATTTTTCTGGAAGCTATCTTATAACCGGCAGGTACCTGGCTTTTACAGATCATATTTTCACTGGGAACATCAGTGCCAATCGTCATATCAACTCTTGCAACAACAATATTATCGTTAGGGTGCAAGCGAATAATGGAACCACTTAATTTTTTTTGGGATGTTTCAATCATGTTGATTTATCTCTTTAATCTTTTTTAATTTATCTGAAAATGCTATTAAGCTATTTTACCCACAACGGCTGTAGTGTTTTAAATTCAGGCAGAGAACAAAACGATATAGGCAAACTCCTAATTACTCTAGAGGTGGGGCTTCGTAACCAGGAATTTGGGACACATCAATGAAATCAATTTGCTCAGGTTTTAAAAATTTCTTGGCATATTGCTCATAGACTTTGCCCCAAACAAACACATTAAAAATATCCGGATCAAGGTGTTGGTCTAGTTTCATTTTCCCCAGAATCATCAAAGCCTCACTTAATTTTTTGCCTTTTTTATAAGGTCGGTCTGATGCTGTTAAGGCTTCAAAGACATCAGCAATCGCCATACATCTTGCTTGAACAGACATTTGATCGCGCGTTAGCCCTTTAGGGTAGCCTCGACCATCCATTCTTTCATGATGCCCTCCCGCGTACTCGGGAACGCGTTCTAGATGTTTAGGCCAAGTTAAGTTTTCCAGCATTTCAATCGTCACCTCGATGTGATGATTAATGATTTTTCGATCCATTACATTTAATGTGCCGGAACGGATTGATAAATTTTCAACTTCTTCTGCTGTAATAAAATCATGGGAGTTATTGAGATAATCTTCCCATTGATGAGATTTAGCAATCTGATTGATACGACGAATCGAGAGATCACTCAGCCACTCTGAACCAACATTACTCTCTTTCAAAAATTGCATGTCATCAATTAATTGATGCTCCATTTTTTTCCAATCCTCTTCGGAGCATTTCCCTTTTAAAAATGCAATCTCTAAATCACGTCGAATAATTTCTAAACGTAATTCTAAGACACCGATTCGATCATAAATTTTTTCCAGCTTGGTTGCTTTATCTACAATATGTACTGGTGTGGAAACT
>Ga0208108_1000026_pt1 | contig 35551 bp, 31 predicted proteins | sample CryBogCBE22May08_FD_184589 | JGI IMG/M metagenome (GOLD analysis project Ga0208108, IMG submission 184589) | Freshwater microbial communities from Crystal Bog, Wisconsin, USA - CBE22May08 (SPAdes) | ecosystem: Environmental > Aquatic > Freshwater > Lake | place: Crystal Bog, Wisconsin, USA...
AGCCCAGGCAAGTACTTGGCTGGTAGAAAATCGCTTACCAAAATCCGTCGGCATTGATACAGCAAGTATTGATTATGGACAGTCGAAGGATTTTCAAACTCACCGCATATTACTTGGCAATAATATTTCTGGATTTGAAAATTTAACTAATCTCGATTCTATCCCTGTAAAAGGAGCTTACATCGTAGCTTTACCCATGAAAATTGCTGGTGGTAGCGGAGGACCTTTGCGAATTGTGGCTGCCATTCGACAAGATTGATATGTATAAAAAAAGCTCCTAAAATTAGGAGCTTCAATAAAAAGCAAGGATTTACCAAGCAGGATTGAGTCCATACTTTTTAATAATCGGCACTGCTTTAGGTGTTCTTAAAAAATCCATCCAGGCCAATACCAAATCTTTACTCTTCGGAGTATCCATCAGTACAAATGAAAAAATGGTTGTACTGTTTAGTTCTGCCGGTAATGGTCCAGCATAATCTATTTTCGGCACAGATAATATTTCAGGAATTTGTTGTAAGGCAAGCTCAATTTCACCACGCTCAACCAATGCGCCAACTGGCTCACCTTGCACAATTTTCAATTTTGGTTTTAAGGCTTCAGCAATACCCATGCGATCAAATAAAGCTGCCAAATAAACACCGCTCGGGCCAGTTGAATAACCGACAGATTTAGCATTCAGTAAGGCTTCTTTGGTGGACTGTGCAGTACTTAAATCAGGCTTTTTGGAGCCTTTTGGAATTCCGACACCGATTGCTGACTTCACATAATCTTGTCTTGTGCCATTCAGTAGTTTGCCTTCTTTCATGAGTTGTTCAACGTTGGTTGAAGACATAATCACTAGGTCAAATTTTTCACCCGCTTTCAAGCGATTCATTATTTCTACGGTTGGTAACCACAGTGTATTAATTTTTTTACCAGTAATTTTTTCAAACTCTGGTTGCATTTCTAAGTATGCATCTTTAAAGGCAACCGATGCCATTACATTGAGATCAGCTGCCATGATGGTTTGTGAAAGAGTTCCGAGTAAACAAAAACTCAAGGCACTTAGTAATTTGAAAATTCGATGTGACATATTGATCTCCCATATATTTATGAATTGAACGCGATGTTAATGCCCTACATGTAATGCATTTAGAAGTCTTGAAACCATGTTGTAAGCAGCGATTGTAGTCACTACCTCCAATACTTCTTGATCGTTATAACTCGCGCGAATAGGCTCAAACACCTCATCAGGAACCTGAATTTGCAGTGTCATCTCTTCCGTTAAACGTAGAACTGCCATTTCTAGATCAGTGAAAATTGACGGGATTTGTGCAAAAGTCGGTGCCTTTAGAGCGTCGAGTTGTTCGTTAGAAACTCCGGCTTTTAAGGCATGTGGCACATGCGCATCAAATTCATAAGGCGCACGGTTAATAATAGCAACGCGCAAGATAATCATTTCACGGATTGATGCTGGTAGTGAATTTTTATTACGAATCGCGGTTAATAAAGTCTCCCAACCATGAGCAATAGCTGGGCTATTGAGCAAAGTTTGGTAAAGGGGCGAGATTCTGCCTCTTTCTTTTAAGATATTCGCTTCGATTTCAGCTAGTTCAGGACGACTACCTGGTTCAACTGGTGAGATTCTTTTTTGCATGTCTACAACCCTTAAAATTCATCTTCTCATTAAAAGTAACCACTCACTCAAATATGTTTACTCTGGCTTAATATTTTTCGCTTTGATCAATTTAGTCCATTTAGTAATATCTGATTTCATAATCGTATCTAGTTCTTCAGGGCTAGATCCAACGGGTTCTGCACCAGAGGCTAAGAGCTTTGATTTGGTTGCTTCATTGGCTAATGCTTTTTTCATCGCCGCATTGATTCGATCAATTTCTGCTTTGGGAGTACCAGCCTTGGCAAATAAAGCATACCAATTGTTGGAGTCCACACCCGGGATCCCCAATTCTGCGAAGGTTTTGACATCTGGCAAAACGCTACTGCGCTTCGGTGCTGCAATACCGATTACTTTTAATTTACCCGACTTGATGTAAGAAATTAAACCAGGTATATCGCCAAAGAAACCGTCTACATGTCCACCCATTACATCGGTAATTGCGGGAGCAGCACCTTTGTAAGGGATGTGTAAGAAACGTCCCTTAGTAGAGTCCGCTAACTGCTCCATCGCTAAATGGGGCACACTACCTGTACCAGATGATGCCATTGTTACGTCGCGTTGCTTAGCTAACGCCACGAATTCAACACCATTATTGGCAGGATTGGCCGGATTGACGACAAGGGCTTCAACGTTATTCACGACCAAAGAAATAGCCGCTAAATCTTTTAAAGGGTTATAGGGAAGTTTTTCGTATAGGCCAGGATTAATTACAACGGCACCCGCACTGGTAAACCATAACACTTTGCCGTCTGCTGGGTTGGCACCCAAATACTCAGCAGCGATTGCCCCATTCGCACCCGGTTTGTTTTCAATAATAATTTGCACGCCTAGCTCTTTACCGAGTGGTTCTGCAACAGTCCTAGCCACAAAATCAACGGGACCGCCCGGTGGGAAGGCAACGAGCATCTTGATGGAGTTCGTTTGTGCAAAAGAACTTGAAGAGAAAACTGCTACAGCACACAAACCAAATTGAACTAGTTTTTTATTGAGTATTTTTTTATCAAGTATTCGTTTCATTATTTTTCCTTAGTCGCAACGTGCAGACATACCACCATCAATCACAATTTCTGTGCCCGTAATAAATCTAGATTCATCTGAAGCTAGAAATACTGCTGCATTAGCAGTATCCCGTCCATCGCCCATAAATGGCAAAGGGATTCTAGACTGACGCTGTGCGAGAAGTGCTTGTACATCGCCGCCCGCTCTCTGACCTGCTAAACGTGTCTCTACCATTGGGGTGTGCAATTGACCTGGCACAATGGTGTTGACCCGAATATTTTGTTTGGCGTATTGCACTGCGACGACTTTCGAGAGTTGAATCACGCCAGCCTTCGTGGCAGCATAGGCAACCTGTGCTGCCCCGGTCCAACGCATACCAGAGGTAGATGCCATATTAATAATCGATCCTGAGTTGGCAGCAACCATGTGTGGCAAGACATATTTACAAGTTAAAAAGACACTCTTTAAGTTGTAATCTACTTGCGTATCCCAAACTTCCTCAGGCATTTCGACTGGACCACCTTTTGCTGAACCACCTACGTTATTCATTAAAATATCAATCTTGCCATAAGTAGCGATACATTCCTTTACCATTTGCTCAATCGAAGCTGATTTTAAAATATCCACAATACCTGTCTTAATTCTTGGGGCTAAATCACCAGCTAGTTTTAAGGTCTCATCTAATCTAGATTGATCAATATCTGTTGCAAAAACGAGTGCGCCCTCTTCTGCAAATCGGATTGCGCTCGCACGACCATTGCCCCAGCCTGGACCCACTGAACCTGCGCCAGTAATTAATGCTACTTTGCCTGCTAATCTTCCTGTACTCATTATTTTTTCTTTTAAAGTTAATTTAAATGGAATCTGCTTTAGTTACAAATTTTTAATTAGAAGCGCCGAAGCCATAAAACTGCTCGGGATTTTTAACCATTATATGCTCGATTTTTTCTGCATTATCGGCAATTCGAGCAATGGAATTTACGAGTACTGCGTCGTCTGGAATATGGTGATGATTAGGGTGTGGCCAGTCCGTTCCCCAAACACAACGATCAGTAAACTCATCCACTAAAGTTTTGGCAAAAGGGATACCGTCTTCGTATGGTGGAACCTTTGAAATACGATCTAAGCCACTTACTTTCATGTGAAATTTCGGATCTTTCATTAGTTGCAGTAACCCTTGGAAATCGGGATGATTAACTCCCAAACTCGCATCTACCCGGCCCATATGATCAATCATGACGGGCACAGCCGATTTTTTTAACTCACTACTCAATGAATGCACGAGGCTTGGCTCAAAATGAATTTGTAGGTGCATCCCTAAAGGTTCAAGACGGTGCGTTAATGCCAAAATATCTTCCATCGAATCTTTGGTTTTTAAGTGCGCCATAAAATTAAAACGAACACCTCGAAAACCCTGCTTGTATAGTTTCTTTAGCTCTTCCGTACTAATTACTGCGGGTGCTAAGGCCACACCTAAATAGTCATTTGGTCTTGCTGCTATAGCATCAGCCGTTGCGGAATTATCATAGCCATGAAATGCAGTTTGTACGATCACGCCGCGGTCAATACCTAAACGATGATGTAAGTCAAAGAGTTGATCTTTGGTAGCATCGACCGGTGTGAAATTACGCGTTTCAACGTATGGAAAAACATTGGCTGGTCCAAAGATATGAAAGTGGGAATCACAGGCTCCAGCAGGTAACTTCAAGCTAACTGGTGAGATGTCGTCTAAGTAAGTTTTAATTAATTCTGTCATGATGATAATTAGTCCATTGAGTTAATTAAGATAGATAAGTTTGGATGCGCAGTAACATCTCCTGTGCATCGTTTAAACCATTCATTCTTGAAGCACCCCCTAAGTGCGGTGTTACTAATACTTGAGGAAATTGTAATAAAGGGTCATCTTCTGCTGCCGGCTCTTGGCGCATCACATCGAGTCCGACTCCTGCTATACGACCAGTTTGTAAAACTTCAATTAAATCTTTTTCATTCACGATTTGAGCGCGAGAAGTATTAATTAAAAATGAACCATGGGGCATCAACTCTAAAAGCTTTTTATTGACAAGCCCAGTCGTTTCTTCGTTAAAAGGAATGTGTACACTCACAAAGTCATTTTCTGCAAATAGCGCTTCTACATCTAAATACTGAAGTCGTAAGCTTTCTTCTATTGAGGTCGGCAAACGCGATCTTTTATGATAAGAAACTTGCATACCAAAAGCATTCGCTAAGGGAGCTACTTCATAGCCAATTTCACCCAAACCAAGAAGACCTAATCGCATACCTGAAATCGTTTTCAACTGAGGAATACGACCAAAATTAGCACCCGCAGTATGTCTCTTGTCATAAGGTCGAAGGGGATAACCTGCTTGCGCTAAGCGATCGGTCGTGACTAGCCCGCTAATCAGAGGCATTCTTTTTGCCATCGATAATAGTAAGGTCATCGTATGTTCAGCCATCGCAATATTCGTTCTTCTGCGCAGCGTCAAAACCTCAATGCCGCGCTCAGCACAGGCTTTAGCATCAACATTAAAATGTAATTGACCAAAATTTTGAACTATTTTTAGGCGCTTAGCCAAGTCTAATTCAGCCACTCCAACGTTTGAACTCTCCACAATCAGGACATCCGTATCCGGCAAATGACTACGCATTTCTTCTTCAGTTTGGAACAAGACAATTTGCGCAGGATATAGTTTCGGTAAAAGAGTCCTCATTTGCTCTAACCAACCCTGAAAGTCAGATTGATCAGTAGAATTAAAATCAGCAAAGGCTGCGATTCGCTCAGTAGAGCAACTAGGATCTAAGAGAACCTGCATTAAGCGCAGAATTCGGTCCTCTTCAACTAATATTTTAAGCATGACTTAACCTTTATTTTTAATCTCTAACAACTTCATCCAATCGCGAAGTTTCATAGACGGTTGATCAATGCCCTCTAGGATTGTCTGAATTTGATTAGATTCACAATATAAGCTTAAACAATCTTGGAATTTATTTTGCAGCTCGAGGCTACTCGCAGGATTTTTTGGTGAACCTTTGTGAATAGGTACCGTTTCACTAATGACTCGGCCATCATGCAAGTGCATCGTAATAGTTACCGGTTGATCAAAAGGCGCTTTACGAACTGCCGGAACATCCTCTGATAAATGCGCTGGCACCACTACTTCGATACGCTCAATCAATTCTTTCACGTCAGCTCTTGTTACTGCTTCATCCGTGAAAGAATTTAAGACGGGTCGCTCGTCAACCAGGCTCGTCGCAATACAGTACTCTAAGGAAGCTTTTGCTTGTAAGCCGTTCACCGGACGCGTATGAATAAGCGTTCTTGGATACAGAAAACTCACTTCTGCCACGATTTTTTTCACATCGCTCAGTTTGACGCCAAACTTTTCTTTTAAGAGTAAGACGCCATCCACAGCAAATAGTGGAGGGCGACCACAAGGATATAACTTAAAAGTTGGACCAGGTTTGACAATAAAAAAAGGAGCTCCCCACTCTGGCAAGTTCTCTTTTAATAAATCATTATTCCAATCTTTAGCAAAGACATCGCCAAAACTCATTTTTCCATCAAATATCTCAGGGTCCCCGGTAAATCCTAATTTGGCTAATTGAGCGGCTTTAAGACCATTGCTTGCGGCAATACCACTATGCATCGACATCGTCATGGTGCCAAAGTTACGCCTTACACCACTTGCTTGAGAAGCATTAATACCAAAGGCATAGGCCATTTGTTCAGGCGTTAATTTCAATAAATATCCAGCGGCAGCAACTGCGGCCAAACTACCCTGAGTGCAGGTTGCGTGCCAGCCATTTTCATAATGGGTTGGATTTAAGATGGTACCAAATCGACATTCGACTTCGTAGCCAATCACAAATGCTTTTAATGCTTCCTCAATACTCGCATCTGCTATTTCAGCAGCTGCTAAAACAGCTGGCAGTAAAGGTCCTGACGGATGGCCACGCATTTCTGCTTGATTGTCGTCAAAGAGTTGCAAACTAATCATCGTGCCATTAATGAGTGCAATATCAGCAGCTCTACCAGACTTACCGTAACCAATTAAAGTGCAATCAGCCTTGCCAGCATCACCATCAAGGTAAAGAGATTTAAGGATTTCAATTGGTTTTTCTTGATAGGCTGTATAGGCACAGGCAATACTATCAATCATGCAGTTTTTTGCAGCTTCGAGTTCGCGGCTAGTGATTTTGGAAGGAAGGCCTTCTAGGCATTGTCTTACGAGTTCTTGGGTAATTGTCATTGTGGATATATTTAGTTTGCTTGAAGATTGCTAGATTTAACAACTTTGGACCAACGATCGACTTCACGTTTTACGAACTGAGCAAATTGTTCAGGGGTTTGATTTGGTACTGGTTCAAAACCGGATTTAAATAAATTCTTTTTTACATCTGATGATTGCAAAATGGCTTGTACATCTTGACTGATTTGTTGAACAAGCTCTTTAGACGTTCCAGCTGGGGCAAAAAGACCATACCAATTACCGAGTTCAAATCCTGGAAGTGTTTTAGCAATCGGCGGCACATTCGGCAATATGGCAATATTGTCAGAACTCGTAACAGCTAGAGCAATGAGTTTTCCTGACTGGAGATAAGGCAGAGCCCCTGTTGTGCCTGACATAAATGCCTGAACCTGATTACTCATTAAATCTGTTAAAGCTGGGGAAGCTCCCTTGTAGGGTACATGTAACATTTTTAAACCAGCTGTTTGATTTAATAATTCCATCGATAAATGACTGGCAGTACCAACCCCTGCAGAACCAAAATTCATCTTGCCAGGATTCGCTTTAACCAACCGAATAAACTCTTGTAGATTATTAACGCCAAGACTCGGCGATACAACTAATACATTCGAAGAATTAGCGACGAGGGCGATCGGTGTTAAATCTTTTAGAGGATCAAATTTAAGATTATTTAAACTTGGGTTTACCGCCACCACGCCCATCGAAGTTAAAAGTAGGGTGTACCCATCTGCAGGAGCTTTAGCAACTATTTCAGCGCCAATACTGCCATTTGCTCCTGAACGATTGTCATTAATGACTGACTCGCCCCATTTAGAAGATAAATAATGAGAAAGTTCTCTTGCTACCAAATCTGCTGGACCGGCAGGTGCGTGTGGAATCACAAATCGAACTGTCCGGTTTGGATAGTTATCCTTTGCTTGGACCATACCAATTGTTATCGTAAAGGCGCTTAAATAAGCGCCAATAACTACCAATACCCGCTTGAAATGGGTAGAACTCAAATTGCATCTCCTCTATTTTATTTGTTAATTATTTTACTATTTCAGGCTTTGGATCATGGGCATGTTGTTCTATTAAATCTTTTAAATCCATTTTTCGCAGGGTTGGAGCAAAAAAATAAGTTACGGCAGCGACTACAACTGTGACAGCACCGCCAAAGGCAATCGAAGGAATCAGACCCATTAAACTTGCAGCAACACCGGACTCAAGTGCGCCTAACTCATTCGAAGAACCTACAAAAATCCCATTAATCGCACTCACTCTGCCCCGCATTTGATCAGGGGTTGTTAACTGAAATACCGCGGAGCGAACCACTACTGAAATAGAATCAAAAAATCCAGTCAAGAATAAGAAAACTACGCTGAGAAAGAGCGTTTCACTCAGACTAAAGGCTATGATAGAAAAGCCAAAACCTGCTACTGCGGCAATCATGTATTTGCCTGAATATTTTAAGATCGGATGCCGAGCCAGATAAAAACCCGTTAACATCGAGCCAATTGCGGGCGCGGCACGTAAAATTCCTAAAGCCTCTGGTCCAGCATGAAGTACCTCTTTGACAAAGGCTGGCAGCATCGACACAGCGCCACCAAAGAGGACAGCCATCATATCCAGCGACATCGTGGTGAGTAGTAAATGATGATTTTTTACATAACTTAAACCAATCTTTAAGCTTTTAAAAAATTGATTTTTATGTTCCATACTGACATGTTTCTTCTCATCAATCAGCACAATGGCATACATGCCAAAAACGGCTACAACACCAGAAATAAAATACGTCCACTCTAGCCCAATCAACCCAATTAATATACCGGCGATAGCTGGACCGCTTACCACGCAGGCTTGAAAAGCAGATGATGCGTATGCAGAGTATTTAGGCGTTTCTTCGCGTGGAATTAACTCACCAAATAGAGACTGATAAGATGGTCTTAATAAAGCTCTCCCAATACCTAAAAAAGCTACCCCAAGATAAATGAGGGCGCTCGCTGGTTGTAAATAATCCATCGCAACAAACATCAGAAACACGCCAACTATCACATGCAAAAGGCAGGCTAAAAAAGCAATGAGTTTGCGAGAGTAGTAGTCAACCGCATGCCCCGCATAGAGTGCAAACAAAAAATAAGGGACAAGTTCAGCAAGCCCAACTAAGCCAAGTGAAACCACATCATTGGTAATTTCAAAGATATGCCAACCCACTGCCACCATCATCATTTGATAACTAATGGTTGAGGCAATACGATAGATTAATAAGTCTCTAAATGTTTTATTGGTTGATTTTTTTGATTGCATAGAAGCATTTTAAGCGAAGCTCAATCTGTGATTGAACTTCGCTATTTTACAGTTGACATCTTTCAATTGTTTGAAAGAGTAGAGCCACTTATATTATTAATCATTAGTGCGTTGAAACAACTTCAGAGCCATCCGGTGTATCACCCTGTGAGGCTTCTTTTAATTGGGTATGGTGATCTGCCGCTAAAAAATAATACATCGCAGGTACCACAAACAAAGTAAAGAAGGTGCCAAGCGATAGACCAGTAAAGATCACTTTGCCCATCGAACTAGTACCAGCAGCTCCTGCTCCAGAAGCTAAAACTAATGGAATCACCCCAAATACCATCGCTGCAGTCGTCATTAAAATTGGTCTTAAACGAATACTAGTCGCTTCGATAATGGCCTCAAGTTTTGAACGACCTTCTGCTTGCAAATGATTAGCAAAGTCTACAATCAAAATTCCGTGTTTACTGATTAACCCAACCAGGGTCACCAGACCGACTTTGGTATAGATGTTAATGCTTGTCCAGCCTAAATTAATGAAAATTAAGGCGCCAAAAATGGCCATTGGTACTGAGACTAAAACCACAATCGGGTCGCGGAAACTATTGTACTGCGCAGCAAGCACTAAGAATACGATCGCAATGGAGAACAGCATAATCCCCACAAAGCCACCGGACTCTTGCACAGATTGACGAGTTGGACCTGAGTAATCGACTGAATAACCCGTGGGCGCTACCTCGTAAATCGTTTTCGTTACAAAATCAATTATTTCACCTTCAGAGACTGTCGGTAAAAATGCTCCGACCAGTTGTGCTGAATTCAGCTGTTGGAAGTGATTAATTGAGGTAGGAATGACCTTATGAACAATCTTAGCGATACTTCTGACCTGAATCAAATCACCTTTCGGGGTACGGATGGTTTGATTTAAAATCTGATCGGTATTCAAACGATTCACCTGTAAGACCTGCGGAATTACTCGGTATGAACGACCCGCTGCGGCAAAATAATTGACGTATCCACCAGACATTGCGATTGATAATTCATTGGCGACGTCTTGCTGGGTCATACCTAAAGCAGCAATTTTATCTTTATCTACTTCTAAGATATCTTGTGGTTTATTAATTTTTAGATCACTATCAACGAAGAAGAACAGGCCACTTTTATAGAGTTTTTCAACTACCTTTTGGGTAACTTCGTTTAAGTTCTCATAGGGCTCAGTCGTTTTAATAATCATTTGCAGTGGTGCGCCAGTTGCGCCTGGAAGCGCTGGCATATGGAAGGCTTGCGCCCGAATACCAGCAACACTTGCAAATTTTTGCTGAAGTTCTTTTTGGACCGTTAGAGAATCTTTCGAACGCTCATCCCAATCCTTTAACAGAACACCACCAAAACCGCTATTGGCAAACGTTAACTGGAACATTTGCATAAATTCTTTTTCTTTTGAAGAGATTTCAAACAATTGATTTGCGTAGGTTTGCATTTGGTTCACGGTAGCATTTGGAGGCCCTGTCATACTCAAATAAATTAAGCCACGGTCTTCAGTTGGTGCTAATTCGGTTTTTGCAGTCGAAAATAAATAGCCCAAAGAGAGGAGAATCAAAGCACCCATAATGACTAAAACTTGCCATGTAGTCAGTAAGCTTCTTAAGCGTACACGGAACCCATTTTCTAACTTCAAGAACAGACCATCAATTGTTCTTAAGAACTTGCTCGGATTATGGTCATGCTTGAGTAATCTAGAACACATCATCGGCGACAAGGTCAGCGCAACAATCCCAGAAATCACCACAGAACCCGCTAAGGTAAAGACGAACTCGGAGAACAATGCGCCGGTAATCCCTTTTTGAAAGCCAATCGGAATAAACACTACGACGAGGACGATGGTCATGGCAAAAATCGGCACACCTAACTCGCGAGCAGACAAAAGGGCTGCCTCCATGGGTGATTTACCATCTTTTAAATGGCGATCAACGTTCTCCACCACAATAATCGCATCATCAACAACTAAACCAATCGCCAGAACGAAGGCTAACAAAGTTAAAAGGTTTAAAGAATAACCAAGGGCCGACATCACAATAAAGGTACCAATTAATGAGAGTGGCATCGCAACAATCGGAATTACAATCGCTCTAAAGCTACCCATAAAGAGGAAAATGACGACCGTCACAATCACAAGAGCTTCAATAATCGTATGCTCTACTTGTTTAATCGATGCGGTAATTGACTTCGTGGAGTCATACACAATTTGACCTTTGACGCCCTCTGGTAGATCTTTAACTAGACCAGGAAACACTTCTCGCACATTTTTTGCAACATCAAGCACATTCGCATTGGGAGCGGCATTGATACCAATAAAAATAGATTGTTTACCACTAAACTGCACATTGACACTGTAATCTTCAGAGCCTAAGGTCACAGTAGCAATTTGATTGAGGCGAACAATGTCAGTGCCATTAGCCTTGATAACAAGAGAATTAAAATCCTCAAGCTTTTGTAAATCGGTATTCGCTTTTAAATCGATACTAACCATATCGCCCTTGGTGGTACCAACGGCTGACAAATAGTTATTACTAGCTAGTGCTTTATAAACATCACCGGCACTCACATTTAAGCCGGCCATCTTATCTTGGTCTAACCAAGCTCTAATCGCAAATTTACGACCACCCAAGATTTCAGCATTTTGTACACCTTCCACTGCATCCAGCTTTGGCTTGACAACGCGTAATAAATAATCAGTTAGGCTATTTGATTCAAAATTTTCACTATTAAATCCCATATACATCGCCGCTAGAGATTGTCCTGTCTTAATGTCCATGACAGAAGCTTGTGCTTGCGGTGGTAATTGATTCTTGACAGAAGTAATCTTAGTTGTAATATTGGCTAATGCGGCGTTGGCATCGTAGTTCAACTTCAATGTTGCAATAATGGTTGATAGGCCATTAACACTAGTTGAAGATAGAAAGTCAATCCCTTGAACCTGCGCAATTGCACCTTCTAGTGGCTGTGTAATAAAACCAGCAATCGTTTGTGGATCAGCGCCGTAATAAGCTGTCGTGATTGTGATGGTTGAGTTTTGCGTTTTTGGATATTCACTAAATGGTAAGCTAGTAAAAGACTTATACCCTAACAAGATAATCAAAAAAGTTACCACTAAAGCCATTACTGGTTTTTTAATAAAAACGTCGGTGAAATTCATACTTTGACTCTTTTCTTACAATTCAACAATTTAGCAAAATAACAAAGCATTATTTTTCCTGCGGAGTTGGGTTGATATTATTTGCAGGGATTACGCTATTGTTAATAATGAGCGGTGTTCCTGTATTTAATTTCAACTGTCCTGAAGTAACCACTTCAGCCCCTTCAGCAAGACCACTCAAGATGGCAACTTGATCGCCACGTGTAGGTCCTGTAGTAACTAATACTTGTTGGGCAATGAGCTTAGGGGCTGTATCTTTAGCATCTTTATCCTTCGAAGCATCGCTGCCTGGAGTTGCCTCAGAGCGCTTTACCACATAAACCATCGAACCATAAGGGTTATAAGCTATAGAAGTATTAGGGATAGTGATGTATTTAACTTTTTCTCCAGATTCAATTTGAACGTTGGTAAACATGCCTGGGAAAAGTTTTTTGTCAGAATTACTAACTAAAGCTTCAATTTGAATATTTCTAGAATTGGGGTCCACCTTAGGGCTAATTGCTGTGATTTTGCCCGTGAAGTTTTTATTAATCCCCTCAGCCTTCACATTGATAACTTGTCCAACCTTAATGCTTTCTGAAGTAGTTTGAGCCAAAGTGAAGTCAATAAAGACAGGATCAACTGTTTGAATCGTAAAAAGTTTATCGCCCGTATTAATATACTGACCAGGATTGATTGAAACAATGCCCACTTTGCCAGCAAATGGGGCACGTAAATTTTTCTTCTCAACAAGTGCAGTTTGTTGGGCAACTTGTGCTAATTTTGCTTTGTAATCAGCTTGGCTAGAATCAAAAGCATTTTTGCTAATTGCATTGATTTCTAACTGTGCACGATCACGTTCATTAATCACCCTGGCTAATTCAGCTTGGGCTTGTAGTGCTTGCAATTGAGCACGATCAGCATCTTGTGAGAGCTCAATCAGTAAATCGCCTTTTTTTACTTCTTGACCCGATTTAACCAATACTTCTTTAACTAGGCCAGTAACCTCAGTTCCCAACTCAACACCACGAAACGCTCTCACATTACCAACAGTAGTTAATTGAGGCTGCCAAACTAAAGACTCGGCTTTAGTTGAACTCACTGTTTGTGGAGGAATACCTGCCCCAGCAATGTATTTTTTAATCATGATGCCTTTAAAGACGTTAAAGGCAATAATGAGGCCCATCAAAACACCAACGCTAACCAGCATAATGATCATTCTTTTACGCATTGGTGACTTTGAAGAGTTTTTTGAACTAGAGTCAGTCGTTGTAGTAGTCATATTCATAATCTTTTCACTTCAATAATTGCGTTTGAGAAATTTGGGAATTAGTTTGCCCGTTAACACGTAAGGATGCTGGTCCTGCACGATCCCACCAACCTCCGCCTAAAGCGGCATAGAGAGCTGCAGAATAGGCGAAACGATCGGCCTGAGCATTAATGAGATTAATTTTTGCTTGTTGGTACTGGGTTTGAGAATTTAAGACCGCTAAGTAGTTAGCAGTACCAAAACGATATTGCTGTTCGACTAAACGCAGATTGATCCCAGCATTTTTTTCTGCAGCAGCGCTTGCTTGTAAATTCCTAGCAGAAACCTCTAAGGCTTTTAAGGAATTCGATACCTCTGTAAATGCATTGGTAACCACTGCTTCATAGTTGAGAGCAGCTTGGTCATAATTAGCCTTTGCTGCACGACGAGAAGCAACTAAAGCGCCTCCTTGGAAGAGTGGCTGAGTAAGTCCAGCGCCTAAGGTCCAAAGTGTCGCCTGTGGGCCAAACAACATATCGGTCAACAAGGCACTAGTACCTAGGCCTGCTGTTAAATTGATTTGGGGTAATAAATTGGCTGTTGCCACACCAAATTGAGCGTTCGTTGATTTAACTAAAGCTTCAGCCGCTAATATGTCCGGACGTTGCGCGACTAAATTAGAGGGTACTAAATCAGGAATTTGCTTTGGTAATTGTAGGCTTTTTAAATCCAAGCGTTTCGCTACAACAGTTCCAGGATATCCACCCAATAAGGCAGCTAACTGATTTTGCGTAATCGCTAGATTTTTTTCAAAAGTAAGTAATTGGCTTTGGGTATTAGCCACTAAGGTATTTTGTGAACTCACATCAATTTGTGAAACAGCACCGATTTCAAACTGTTTAGCCACTAACTTAGCAAAATCTTGTTGTGATTCCAGAATTTTTGCAAGCGCATCATACTGCTCTCGTTGAGATGCTTCACGAATCGCAGTAGCAACCACATTGGAGGTCAAACTTAAATAAGCACCTTCTAATTGGTACTTTTGAAAATCAGCTTGCGCTAAAGCACTTTCTATTTGACGACGGACGCCACCTGTTAAGTCAAGGCGATAGCTGACGTTTACCCCAGCTCCATACAGGTTATAGGTATTATTGTTACCACTAGTTTGTCCATAAGTAGCAGGCGGGTAAGAATTACGAGACACATTACCAGTTGCTGAAATGGCAGGAAACAAGGCGCCGTATTGGGCATTTGCGTTTTCTTGAGCCGCTAAAAGACTTCGGTCTGCAGCTGCTAAGCTTGGATTTTTTTCTAAGGCGACTTGAACTAACTGATTTAAAGCATCCGATTGAAACTCACTCCACCACTGAGAAGGAACTAAAAGTGTGGGTTCAATCCGTTGTGCCGATCCACCAGCGGTGTTAGGCACACTGGTTAATTCACGGGAAGTTGCTTTGGCATCTAGGGAAGAAAAGCTAGGCAGCGCTGGAGACTGATAATCTGGACCAGCAGCACATGCGCTGAGTAGCACTGATATCGTACCCAAAATGGCTGTAGACCTAACAGAAATAACAGTTTTTTTGATCATGTATGAAATTAGGTATTTTTAGTATTGCAATGAAATTAAACGTCATCATATCATTTTGACGTGAAATCTGATGGTGAGATGGTATTTTCACTTCTTCTTATCGATAGTACTAGGGATTGGTTTTTTTGCCGGATTTTTCACTACATTGGTGCTAATTTGCGCTAAATCTCCTTCTAGTTGAGAAAAAATCTTTCCTAGTGCTATTTCTTGTGCAATTAAAATATCTCGACTTTCGACTCGATTCAGAATCGGTTCTGAGGCCATATAGGTTTTTCTGAGTACGATAGGATTTTCAAGATCTAAATTGGTAGTTAATAAGTAGTTAATCCTAATTACTACTTTAGGCTCTTTACGAATATCGATGAACAACTCCTCTACGTTACCCTGTAAAACATAATTGGCAAACAGGTTATTGTTGTTGGTGTTCACAAATTGAAAGATACCCGACTCTTCCAACCATTGACGGGTTGCGGTCGTAATCATTTCACCAGGCATCGAAATGTATTCGTTATAAAAATCTTTCTGAAATCTTGCCTCATCGACCATAAAAACCCAAGATTTGGTATCAAATGGCGAAACAACTGAAATATTGCCTTGCGTAATCCAGAAGTTAGCTTTTGTAGAACTGACTTCTGCAGTGCGAGTTGGTAATAAACGCCATTGCTTTACTTCATCAATAGGTTTAGTAATACTGCAAGCACTGAGTACTAAAACGGTGCAACATGATAAGAGTTTGATGATATTCATTTTGATGTCTCAATAGCAGAATTAACGCCAGAATTAACATTTGAAGGTATTTGAATTTTCGCAGGTACCGGCCCTAAAATGGCACCCGATGGATTTCTGCTTAATTGGCGGGATAGATCGTTCAGTTGTTCTGCCATGATTTTGAGTTGATTCAATGTCATTTGCGTATCATTGTCACCGCTACTTAATCGATTTCGAACCAAAAGAGCAGAGTCAGCTGTGTGTTTGATGACATTACCAATCTCAGGATTGCTAGATAACTTGTTGACACTTACCAACAAGTTATCTAACTCAGTAACCGTGGCAATTAAGCCTGGATTTTTTTTATTGTCGCCCGCAATTAATAGATTCATATTACTAATTAATGTTTCTAATTGCTGCTTCGTCTCATCTAAATTAAGGTTATCGACTGCATTGATCGCTTTTTGAACTGCACCTATTACCATATCTGTTTGGGTAGGCAAGGACGGGATAACTGGATTAATTGGTCGCCACTCATAAACAAGCGCTGGATAATTTGCGATGTCTTTAATGACGTTGAGTTCAATGTAATTAACTCCTGTCAAACCTTGACTCTTCATTTGAGTTCGCAAATCTTTGGCAATTAAATCTTCGATATCACTTTCTTTGATTTGCTCTTCTTCAAGCTCCATGCGCACCACCACATAATCATGGCGACTTAATTGTGCTAATTTAACTTCGTATAAAGCACTCGATAATTGAATTGATTTCACTTTGCCAACGCGTACCCCTCGGTAACGCACCGATGCTCCAACATCTAGGCCAGTAACTGATCCTTCCACATAAGTTTCAACTACATAGGTTTTATTAAATAACTTTCCGGAACTAAAAACCACAGTTAGTACAATCGCCAGAAAAATTCCAACTAATACAAAAAGTCCCAGTCGATAATAAGCTGCATTAGGATTTTTCATTTGAGATTACCCATTTCACGATTAAAAAATTTGCGCACCCGAGGGTCACGACTTTCAAGTTTTAATTGCCTTGGATCTCCTCTGGCAATAATGCTCTGCGACGCTTTGTCCAGCATAATAATATGGTCTGCAATGGCTTCAATACTAGCAAGCTCATGCGTCACGATGACAAAGGTAATACCTAAATTTTTCGATAAATCAGTAATTGTTTGATCCAGCTCAGCAGATGTAACGGGGTCCAAACCAGCAGATGGCTCATCTAAAAATAGGATTTTAGGATCTAAGGCCATGGCCCTTGCGATGGCTGCTCTTTTTTGCATACCGCCACTAATTTCATTTGGCATAAAATGCTCGTAGGGCAATAAACCAACTAAGTCCAATTTGCATCTAGCAATCAAAGTAATCGCATCATCATCTAGGGTGCAATACTCTTGCATCATCAACTTAATGTTATCAATCAGACTCATCGAACCAAATAAGGCGCCCTGTTGGTACATGACGCCAAAGTGAGTCATGATCTCTTGCAATTCCTCACCGGTGGCTTTAGTAATATCAACTCCGTCGATAAATATCTCACCAGCAATAGGTTGATAAAGCCCAAAGAGATTTTTGAGTAAACTCGATTTGCCGCATCCTGATCCACCTAAAATAACAAAAATCTCACCTTCTTTGACTTGAAAGTTCAGATTTTTAGACAATATGTTTGACCCATAACCGACAGTAAGATCTTTAACTTCTAGTACGCTCATCAAAAACCTGTCTTTGTAGAAATATAGGCAAAGATACCGTCAACCACGACGATCATCACAATACTACTCACCACCGCTCTTGTCGTAGCAATGCCAACTGCAGCAGCTCCAGTACCGGTTTGCATGCCACGCATACAACCAACCCCTGAAATAACAATTCCGAACAAAATAGATTTCAATAATCCTGAAAAAATATCGTTGAGATGAATAGTATTTAAAAGGCCGTTATAAGATGCAATAAATGGTATTTTATATGCCGTCATGGTGAAGCATACCGCGAAAACACTGATTAAATTAGCAAAAATAGTCAAAATGGGTGCAACTAATATGCCAGCAAGCACTCGAGGAATTACTAAAAACCGCATGGGATTGAGGCCCGCAGTGGTTAATGCATCCACTTCATTGTTGACTTTCATGGTGCCGATCTCAGCCGCGAAAGCAGCCGATGACCTACCAGCTAACAAAATAGCAGTAATGAGTGGACCTAGTTCTCGAAAAATCCCCAAGGAGACGATAGGCGCCACAAATGATTGAGCGCCGAATTGACGCATTCCGACTGCGGACTGAAACGCCAAGATCACCCCAATTAAAAAAGATACTAAGGCGATGATGGGTATGGCAGCAATACCGGCCTGCACTGCCGCGACCACAAAGTCCTGCCAACGTACCTTCTCTAGATTACTAATTGCCCAAACCAAATCAGACAGTAATCGACCGATAAAGGTGATCAATAATTTCGCATCTTCCAAAATATTTGCTGTAGTTTTACCTAAACTAACAATAAAACCATCATTGCTTGGTGCAGTGTCTTTTGGGAAAAATTTTTCAATCGGTTCAAATTGTTTTAATAGTGGCTGAAATCGTTCTGCTAGACCAACAATTTTTATTTCTCTTTGCGCCTTTACTTGAGCGTGTTGCACATCAATCAAAAAAGCAACGCCAGCGCCGTCTAGATAGGTCACTTTAGACGCATCAATCTCTAAATGTTGAGATGTTGCGGAAAGTTGTAACCATTCATCTTGAGCGTTACGAATCTTTCGCCAACAATCTTGAAGAGCATGAATATTGAGAATACCTTGTAGCTCTAACTTCGCTAAAGCGGGACTGTAAAGATGCCAAGTTGCATTAGAAGATTGATTTTTTGTTTTTAGCATACTTCTATCAAGATTTGCTGACTAGGTTATCAATATGTCATTTAAAGAGAACAAGTCGATTTATTAGTAAACAATAATCCGAATAATGACTTGCTAAGCATTCATCTTAACATTTCAAATTTTAATCGCGGCAGATTAAAACCTTATTAATAGAGGTAAGTGCCTCAGTAATGCAAAACAGATTTGATTTTTGGGTATTACTCCCAAAGTTCAAATCTGTTTAAGCTACAAACTACCTAAAAAGAAGAAAGGTTCTCTTTATTTTTTAGGAATAACCGGGCATAACAAGTAGGACTGATGCGCCCCACCAGTGTGTAAGGTTACTTGACCATCAAAAATCTCAGGCGGACGATCTTTTGGATGGTTGTGCGTGAATGGACCAACTCCAGTAAATGGATGTTTCATATTCGACAATTTAGCACCGGTTGCACCTGGATAGACATAATCTTTACCACGCACTGTTAAACCAATTCGATAACCTGCTGGAATAACGATACAAGTTGGCAAAATCTCAATATCTAACTCATAAATTTCACCTGGAGTGAGCATTTCGCGCTTCAAGTGTGGATGATAAGGGCGATAGGGTTTAGATTTTTCTGCATCCAAGGCACGGTGCGAAGCTCTTAACCAACCTTGCGCTACCGGTGTATTCGGATCCAGCGCACCTTGGAAAGTCACTTCCTTCATATTGGCATCAAACAAACGCATAATGATAAACATATCCGCATCTTGCGTACTGGAAGAGACAAATAATTTTGCGGCAAGTTGACCAGTAATTTCCATGTCTTGATCAGATGGTTGCGTCAAAAAGGTTAAACCTTCAGACAAACCTCGGTACGAAACTTGGGCGGCGGTTTGAGGTGCACTCGTCTGCAAAGTCTGATTGCTTGCATCAAGGTACATATTAGTCCACTGCGTACTAGCGAGTGGCCAAGAAGTTTCGGCACGAGGTACAAACTTCTCTCCCGGATGTCTTACTTGTAAAAAGACTTTTGGTTGGCTTGGCCAATCGTTTTGAACACCTTTTAAGAAGTAATCAAAAAAGCGTTTTTGTAAGCTACGACCATAATCCGTATAAAAATGGGTCCAATGCTCGATACCGTGCATTTCTAACCATTTATCTTCTGAGGCTGCGTTCAAGAAGCCTTCTACGTTACCCCTGGTGTGCAATCCTTGTCCACCCCAGTTGCCTGCGGATAGTAACGGTACCTTGATTTTGCTGTAGTCAGGCGTGCGGCTTTTCCAAAACTCATCATCAAATTCATGTTCAAAAGTGAGTCCACCAAAATCAAAACGATTTGCGCCAAGCTCTTCAGTTGTTAGGGTTTCAGGGCCAGAGACCCAATCACCAGTTAATTTACTACGGTAACCATTTTTACCTAAACCATACTGTACTGACTTCACCTGCATGTCGTACCAATTTTCGATAAAGTTACAAAGAATACCGCCATGATGTGATAAATCACGATAAAAGTCGTTCGCACCTTCCCAAATACAAATTCCGGCTAAATGCTTTGGTTGCAATGCTGCAACCTGCCACTGGTTCATACCGTAATACGAGATACCATTAATCCCGACTTTACCGTTGGACCATGGTTGTACTCCTGCCCAGTCGATACAAGTTGCAAAGTCTTGCGCTTCGCGAGCACTCCAAAGTTCTACATAACCAGGCGATCTGCCACAACCCCGTGAATCAACCCGAATACAGATGTAGCCATCGGGTACCCATTTTTCTGGATCCACGACTTCCCAAGATTGAAATTGATTAGTTGAACCATCACCCACTTCAGGAAAGGTTTCAATCATTCGGTCCCAGCAGGTTTTATAAAGCTGTTCAAAATGGAGGTATTTTGCGTAGGGACCATAAGTGATAATCACGGGATACTTACCATCCGCAATGGGACGGAAAATATCGGCACGCACTTCAATGCCGTCATCCATGCGAATGGGCACATCCCAATCAACCTTCATACCTGCTCGAATTTCTGTTTTAAAACTCATCATATCTCCTTATTCAATTTTTATTTTCTTTAGCGTTTGATTTTAACCATTAGAAAAAAATATCCGGAAAAATCATTCAGCGATTTTCCCGGATTGATTGACTTACTTATTTAGAAAAAACTTTGTACTTTAAATAACTGCGCTGCATTTAATCCTAAAATTTGCGCCTTCTCTTTGTTTGAGAGTGGTGTATTCAAAATGTGTGTAATCGGGTCATCATTCCAAGGGATTGGTTGATCTGTACCAATCATCACCTGGCTAGAGCCAACTTCTGCTACTAAATGGCGTAACCCTTCTGGAGTAAAGACTAAAGAGTCAAAATAAATCTGCTTGAGATATTCCGTTGGCTTTTTCTTGAGCACAATATTTGGATTACAGTTGGTTGGTGAGATAAAGCAAGTCACATCCATCCGAGGTGCGTAAGATCCTAAGAATCCACCACCATGTGGGGCAAGAATCTTTAGATTTGGAAACTTATCTAAAGTACCATCAAAAATTAAGTGCTCTAAAGCAATCGTTGTATCAAGCGGATTGCCAATCGTATTTGATAACCAACCATTACCTTTGAAACGATTTGCTAATTGAGGGGTACTTTGTGGGTGCATAAATAACACTGCACCGAGTTCTTCTGCCTTCGCCAAAACCGGCTCAAACATCGGGTCAGAAAAATCTGTTTCCAACATTTTTGCCTGAATCGCTGCACCTTTCATCCCCGGCATTTTCATGAGTGCTTCGAGTTGTTTAACAGCTAAGTCTGGAAATTGCATAGCGATGCAACCAAAAGCAGCAAATCTTCCAGGATGAGCTAAGCAAAGAGCTGCTAAATTTTCGTTATTAATCCGGCAAATCTCGGTCGCAATTTCTCTTGATTTGTTATACCAAAAGACGTTGACGGATAATATCTGCATATCGATACCCATCGCATCCATGGTATCGAGACGATACTGTACGGCCTCACGATTACTCATTGGGATGTAGTGTTGTGGGCCGCCTTTGACGGAAGCATTAATATTGGCTCCTTCACCGGCTAAAGCGACTGCTTCAGGGAAAAAACAGTGAGCATGAGTATCTATCGTCGTAATACGTCTACCGTCAATGTAAGTAGGCTTGCGCTTATTACCCATATTAGGATGACGATAGTTGTTTTTAGGATCATTACCAGCATCTTTGGTGATGGCCACTAAGCGTTTTTGCTCTTCCGTTAAGGGGTATTGCGCAAAGGCGCTATCTAACATCCCGCAGGAACAAAAAGAAATGCCTGAAAAAACAGAATTTTTAAGAAATGAACGTCTTGATGTCATGTTGTCTCCATGATAGTTATAGTTAGTAATGCAAAAGTTTTACTCAAACCATCTTAATCAATTCAATATAAGGTGATATAGGGGTTTTTACTCAGTTTAAAAAAATAGAATCATCCTAGTTTTCAGTCTTCCGGCATAATCATGCCGCCTTCCGGTACTTGCAGACGAATCGCATTCAGAATCATTGACACAAAACCAAAATAACCCGCTGTCGCTAGAATATCTAGCACTGTGATTTCACCAAAGCGAGACTTCGCTTTATCAAACGTTGGATCAGTGATTTCACCATCGTTCAGTAACTCAGTCACAAAATCAAACACGATCGTTTCATCTTCAGTGAGTCCCTCTGGACGCTGACGTCGACCAATCGCCTCAATTTTGTCATCCGCAAAACCAAGTCCTTTGAGAATCATGCCATGCGCATGCCACTCGTATCTTGCTTTAAAAAATCTCGCTACCATCAAAATCATCATTTCTCGGATTGTGTCTGGCAAACTACTCTCAAAGCGGACACTGTCCCCTAATTGACTGACCCGATCGGCGAGTGTTGGATTACGCAGGAGCGCCCCGAAAGGTCCACGAATCCCTTTACGCGGTCCATTAACGAGTTTGTCATAAACAACTTTTTGTTCTGGTGATAAAGATTCAACCGGTAAGTGTGGAAATCTAGGTGTTGTATTTGTCATGTGTTGAACTTTCGTTTTTCATTTAAGAGGGTTGAATATTTAATTTCTGTAATATCTCGGAATATCTTTTGACATCTTCTCGAAGTAGTTTTGCCATCTGCTCTGGTGTACCACCATCCGGTACATAGCCTGCTACGGAGTTTGTTAGAGTTTGTTTTAGTGTTGGTTGTTGAAGAACTTTTGTGAATTCCTTATTCAAGCGCTCAACAATGGGTTTCGGTAAATTAGCGGGACCAAACAACCCCATCCAAGTCCCCTGAAATACCATATCTTTAATGCCAACTTCTGCCATCGTCGGCGTATCGGGTAACTCTGGAAGCCGTTTTTCGCCAGTAAAACCAATCGCACGTAACTTACCACTTCGAATAAATGGCATCACAATCCCAGGTGGCATGATTGCAACTTGTACTTCTCCTCCAACTAATGCGTTTAAGGAAGGCGCACTGCCTTTGTAGGGCACATGCAACATATGGGTACCTGTCTTTTGGTTAAACAGTTCACTAGCAATATGAATCGTGTTGCCAACTCCAGGAGAACTATAGGCAACGGATTGATTCGATTTTTTTTCGTAAGCAATAAATTCTTGCACTGTTTTCACCGGCAGAGAAGGGTGGACTACCATGACAAAACCAACACCTTGCATGATGCAGGTAATCGGTGTGAAATCTTTTAAAACATCATATTTAATATCTTTATAGATACTAGGATTGAGTGCAAAAGAAGCTGTCACTGCTAGTAATGTGTAACCATCAGGGTTTGCTTTAGCAACCAAATCACTACCAATCATGCCATTGGCACCGGCACGATTATCAATCAAGATTGTTTGACCAAGATTTTCAAGTAAGGCTTGGCTTATCGGCCTCAGAGCAACGTCGAGCGTACCGCCAGCGGCAAATGGCACAATCACCTTAATCGGCTGAGATGGGTATTTACTGATATCTGATTGGGCGTTGGCATTCAGCAATGGGTAGCCAAGGGCTAAAGCGCTGGCGCGCAGAACGCCCCGTCGTAATCGAAAATTCGGCATTTATTGCCCCTCTGGTTCAACACCAATGGTAAATTTCCAGCCCATACTTTGTAACTTCTCAACCATGCCTTGGCCATATTTTTGAGCAATATTCTCAGCAGTTTGTGGCACACGATCGACATCATCAAATTCTTCGCGCTTACCCTGAATGATGACCATTAAATGGGCATCTTCATTTGATCGGTTAATAAACCGTCTCGTGACACCCTTAGGCATCGCTACTAAATCTAAGTGCTCAAGAATAATGGACTCTTCACCGAAATCACCCCACTGAATTTCCCAACGACCAGTAAGCGCCATGAAGGTTTCTTCCGTGTTGTAATGCACGTGTAACCCAGGACCTTGATTTGGTGGACAGGTAGCAATCCCTAAACGAAACACGCCCGCTTCACCACCCGTCACAGCTGGCTTCGGAGATAGTTGACCTGGCAGAGGACCCGGTGACATTACATTACGCGTGGTCTTTGCCATAATCATTTCTAATACTTCTGGCGGGATACCCTTTTCTTCTAAGTGGTGTTTTTTGACAGGCACGATTTCATTAAAGCGTGCAATTTGTTTTTTCATTTCTTCTTGGGTTGGGGTCCATCTTTGCATATCTTTGTCTCCTCAATTTTGATGTTTTTTATTTTTACTACTGGTATTTATTGAATTTCAATCAACTACCCTTACTACTAAAAAATTGCTTCATGACTTGTACGCTCTCTTTTAACGCGTCGAGTGCCGGTTGCAGACTTCCAGTCCACATTAAAAAACCATGCGGCAAGTTAGGGTAAGTAACCATTTGTGCATCAACTCCAATCGCATCTAATTGGTCAGCTAATTTTTGAGTATCAGTAATCAGTGGATCATCAGCCCCGACACCTTGCCAAATGGGTGGCAAACCTGCAACACTCGCCAAAAGTGGCGTTGCTGCTTGATCGTCTAAGGCTCTACTCGGCCCTAAATACTGTTTCCATACCCACTGTGAGTATTCTCTGGCTTTAGGTTTAAAACCACCCGCATTACTGTAGAACAAAATCAAGCCAGCTAACTCATTCTTCTTTTGATCTCGCAGTGCTTGAGCAGTGCTGAGTGCAATCGTTGCTCCAGCAGACTCGCCAAATAAGACCGGTTGACCATGAATGCCCAGGCTCGTCTGTTGTGCCTTTAAGTATTCCACGACAGCAATCACTTCATTACGCTGTACTGGAAAGTGAAAATCTGGCGCGCGGCGATAATCAATGCCACATACTACACAACCACTTTCAAGCGCTAAGGTGCGCATAGTGCGGGCGTGAGAGTCGAGTGACCCAGCCCAAAATCCTGCGCCGCGAATAAAGATTAAATAATTGCTAGGTGCCCCCAAAGATGGATAGACTAATCGAATTGGAATATCCCCGACGGGTCCCGCAATGAATCGGTCCTCAATTTTCGCCACTTCTGGCAAATTTTGATTGAGTGTCTTGAAATACTCGTCTTGCTGCAAACGAGCTTGGTCAAGCGGTTGAGTAAGCGGATCAGCTGACTTCACACCAGTTAACGCTTGGGCATTTGCTGCCTCTTTATAAGTCGTAAACATAAGTCTCCATTTTTAAAATACTTTTTAACAAACGACTACATCATCTTTAGTTGTTAATAGTTTGCATCAGACTAAAGAGTTGATTCTGCCCTTCAAAACCAATTCCGGGTCGATCCGACAAATTGATAAAACCTTCCGTCACAATCGAATCATCCGCAAACCCAGCAAATGCTCCAAACACATCTGGATATGCTTCGCACCCACCTAGACCAAAGCCAGCAACAATAGCAAGAGTCATTAAATTACCACCGTGGGGGAAAACTTGAGATCTGGCCCATTTTCTTTCAGCCATCATTTCTAAAGTTCTAGAAAACTGGGTAATACCGTAGGACTGAGGCACATCAATTTGGATAATATCCCGATCACTGCGCAGACCACCAAACTGAATCAAATTACGTATATCTTGGGTCGAAAATAAGTTTTCTGCTGTCGCAATCGGGGCTTCATAAAAACCACATAACTCTGCCAATAGCGCATAGTCTAGTGGATCAGTTGGCTCTTCTAACCAACGTAGACCATAAGGAGCAAGCGCTTTAGTATAAGTAAGCGCACTCTCACGTTGCCAAGCTGCATTGGCATCCACAGCAATACTATTGGCTGAACCCATTACTTCAATTGCGACATCTAATCTTAATAAATCCTCTTTGAGTGGAGCGCCACCGACTTTTACTTTCATGACGGTATAGCCTTCATCTTTACGACGCTGGATTTCTTCTTTTAGCTCAGGTATTCCTTTACCAGGCGCGTACCAACCACCACCAACATAACAAGGCACTTTGGTCGGAATCTTACCTTGATTAAAGCGCTCAGCTAAAACAGCGTACAGGGGCTTATCAGCAACCTTAGCCACTAAATCCCAAACGGCTACTTCGATCGTACCGATTGGCACAGATCGTTCAGAATGTCCGCCTGGTTTTTCACGTAGCATCATTCTGGCAAAAATTTTCGCTGGATCAAAGTTCACGCCACTAGCGTCCAATAACTCATCCGGACTAGCGCTTAAAATTCTAGGGATTAAACGGGAGCGCATTTGTGCGCCGCAGGCATAACGTCCAGTTGAATTGAATGCATACCCAATTAAAGGTTTGCCATTGCGCATCACGTCAGAAATAACTGCCACCACAGAAGTTGTCATTTCACTAAAGTCAAAGACGGAATTACGTAAGGAGGACTTTAAAGGAATGGCAATTTCTCGAATATCGACTATCTTCATAAAACTCTTCTTAATTCAATGGATCAGATGAATATTTGATAAAACCAGGGCGTTGTTTCACTTCTTGGTACCAGCGATCCACATTCGGAAAACTTGGTCGCTCAATTGGTATATTGAACCAACGATAGGCAACTAACGCAACTGGAATATCTGCTAACGTAAATTGATCACAGGCCACATATTTGAATTTACCAAGTTGTTCTTCCAAAATAGTTAGTACCTTAATCATGAGTTGGCGCGCGTTTTCAAGTTCTTGAGGATTACGCTCCGCCAGAGGTGTTCTCACATAGCCCCAAAATAATGTTCTCATTGGTGGCCAGCAGACGGTGTTGTACCAGTCATGCCACTGTTCAATCTTCGCCTGAATCAAAGGATCTGTCGGAAACACTTGCCCACTTGTGTCATGCTTTTTAGCCAAGTAACGCATAATAGTATGGGACTCCCAAAGGATGAACCCATTGTCATCAATCATGGGCACTAAGCCATTGGGATTTTTTTGTAAATAATCGGCCGATTTATTCACGCCGAATTGCAAACCCGCATCAATACGTTGAAATGGAATCGCAAGTTCTTCATTAGTCCATAAAACTTTTTGGACATTTATTGAGTTCAGACGCCCCCAAAGGATTAATTCATCCATTTATATCTCCATATTTGTTATTTATACTAATATGATAGACGATATAGAAGAGTATTTACTATTTTTAGGAGCTTCAGATGATCTTTCGAGTGCAGGGTATAAAAAAAATATTACCCTTAGTTTTTTTTCAATTATTTTGGTTGATTCCAACGACTGCCCAAAGCCAATCTGCAAGTTCTAACTCCGTAAGCTATCCAGATAAAGTGGTTCGAATTATTGTGCCATTTGCGCCTGGTGGTCCCTCAGATATTATTGCTAGGCTCCTCTCCCAAAAACTCTCCGAAAACTCTGGTAAATCCTTTATTGTCGAAAACAAACCCGGTGGTGCCGCCAATATCGGCGCTGCACAAGTTGCTAAATCAGCACCCGATGGTTATACCTTATTACTCATGAGTAGTGCCTACGTCATCAACCCATCTTTGTATGAAAACCCAGGCTTTCATCCATTAAAAGATTTTGCACCCGTAGCAATGCCTGTCAGTTCACCGAATGTGCTCGTTGCAAGCCCTGATTTTGCTGCGAAAAACTTTAAAGATTTCATCGCATTTGCCAAAGCCAATCCAGGCAAGATTGATTATGCAACTCCTGGCAATGGAACTGGTCCGCACCTCAGTATGGAATTATTAAAGATTCGTGGCAACTTGGATATGAAACACATTCCATACAACGGTGGTGGTCCTGCTTTGCAAGCGGTATTGGGTCATCAGGTACCTGTCGGATTTTCTGCATTGCCGCCAGCCATGGCACAGATCAATGCAGGCAAACTCATTCCCCTAGCGATTACGAGTAAAGTACGTTTTACAAGCATCCCGAATGTACCAACCATTAGTGAAGCTGGCTTTCCTGAGTTTGAAGGCGATACCCAGCAATTTATATCCGCTCCCGCAGGTACTCCAAAAGCCATTGTGAATTACCTGAATCAGGAAATTACAAAGATTGTGCAAGAACCGGTGATGCGCGAAAAACTAGTTGGTTTAGGCTATATTATTCTTACTCCAACACCTGAACAAACAACCCAGATTATTCAACAAGAAGTGGATAAGTGGGCTAAGGTGGTCAAAGCAGGTAATATCAAACCTGATTAAGTCATTGTAAAACTGGACTAGTCTATTTACTTAAATCTAAAGAGGTAATTCATGACGCAACGATATTCTTTCAGTCTGCGATTGATGCATTGGCTTTCTGCCGCGTTAATCATCGGATTGCTTATCTTGGGCTTTTGGATGACTAGTCGCTCAGATGCCGATCTATGGGATGAACTAACAAATACTCTGTACGCTTGGCATAAATTCATTGGTTTTTTGGTTCTAATGATTACGGGTGTGCGTCTTCTAACCAAATCAATTTCGAAAAGACCGCCCTACCCTGAAGACTTTTCTCCTATTCAAATACTATTAGCCAAGTCAGTACAAAGCTCTTTGTACTTGTTATTGTTTCTGGCACCCCTATTTGGCTGGGCTGGGGTTACTGCTTATCCGGCGCTGATCACAATTGGTGATTACTATCTACCTGGCATGCCTGGCATTCCCAAAGATGAAGCTTTGGCTAAACAATTATTTGAGATCCACGGCTATCTTGTTTTTGTTCTCATTGGCATTACCTTAGGACATATCACTGTTGGACTCGGCCACTTGTGGTTGAAAAAAGATGAGATATTTGAGCGTATTTGGTTTAGACGCTAAGATTGTTTTTGCAGGGTTTTACGCATCAGAATCCGATGTAGTGCAAAATTCATCCCTCAAACAAATTGCCTGACCTTATGGTAAATTGTGCAGTGCGTAGTTTGCTTAGTAAAATCCGTAAATAAGGTCTTCCGATAGTGTTCTCAACCCAGCTTGCGTCATCTCCTCCTGCTAGTAACCTATCGCTCCAGAAACAACAAGAGTGGGATGAATTTTTAGTCAATTTTTTTGGCAATGGGCCGCTATCTATCTCACCCTTACAAGCTATTTTTGAGCCCTTACGCAACCCAACTTTAGATGACATGGTCGTAGTAGGTCAAATCGGCCAAACTTTGGATGGTCGAATTGCAACGGTTACGGGTCAATCAAGATATGTGAATGGCCTGACGGGTTTAACCCACCTTCATCAGTTAAGGGCACTAGTTGATGCGGTTGTCATTGGAGTTGGCACAGCGCTAGCAGATGATCCCCAACTTACGGTTAGACAAATCAAAGGGAGAAATCCTGCTCGTGTGGTGATTGATCCAAGAGCACGTCTTTCGCATCAGCACTTGGTTTGGCAAGATGATGGGGTGAAAAAAATATGGATTGTTGCAGAAGGCGTTACGGCAAGCCCACCTCCGCAAGTTGAATTAATTATGCTTCCCGCAGTAAGTGGCGCAATTGATCCTGCCTTAATATTAAAAAGCTTGAATTTGCACTCACTCAAACGCGTTTTAATTGAGGGTGGCGCTGAAACTGTTTCACGTTTTATAGTAGCAAAATGCCTTGATCGCCTGCACTTAATAGTGGCGCCTATTATTATGGGGTCAGGTCGACTCAGTTTTAATCTACCCCCCATTGAGCATATGGATCAAGCCTTAAGGCTAGCAATACAAACACACCAACTCGGCAATGATGTTGTTTTCGATTGCGATTTACAAACTCAAAGAGTTGCGCTCAATACTAAATAAGATGAGTCAGCACAGTAGCAAATAGCTGTGATGCATGATCCCAAGTTGGTTGCTTTATTGCTGCTTGTAATGCGCCGTCAGACAAGCGGGATCGATATGAAGAATCTTGTATTAAAGTTTTTAAGGCAGCAGTTAAATTGGGAATATCGCCTGGCGGAACCAGTAAGCTGGCTTCCGGTGGTACAGTATCTGGTATTGCACCCCCGGTTGTTGCAATAATCGGTAAGCCATAACTCATTGCCTCGGCATACACCATACCGTAGCCTTCAAAAAGAGAGGGCAATACAAATACATCCGCATTGGCATACAGTACATCTAATTCTTGATTACTCACTGCGCCAAGAATCTTAACCCGCTCCTCTAATTGAAAACGCTGAATGTCCATCATCAAACGTTCATAGGCTGCAGTATTCCGTGAGGTGTCACCGGCAATCGTAAGAGTCCACTGTAAATCAAGCAAGGGTGCGAGTGCCGCCATTAAATAATCAAAGCCCTTACGCGGAATAATGGATCCAACCGAAAGTAAATGAACTGGCTCAAGGTGATCTGAATTTTTTTGTATCTTTATTGGCTGAAAAGGATTGCGATTTGTTCCAGGCAAAACTACATCGATGATTTTTGGAGTAATACCAAAGTGTTCACTTAAATCACGACCCGTGGCCGGACTAGTCACAATCACTTGATTAACTTGCTGCAACGCTTGCGTCTCGCTTAGCATCAATGACTTTATTTCTACTTCAGTTAATCCCAACTCAAACGCTAAGGGGTGGTGGATTAATGCAATCAGGGGATGTCGCTTTGCAAGCTCAGCAGCAAGATTAGGAAGAACCCCTAAAGCTAATCCATCGATTACCATCGGTACGCCTTCAGGGAGCTTCATTAAACTGCTTTTTGCAAACGCTACTTGGCCATCCGTCGGGAAAGGATAACCTTCCCCGAGACTGATTAACTGAATTTGCCAACCAAGTTGCTTAAGTCCCTCAATTATTTTCCGGTCATAGGCATAACCACCTGTAGGGGTATTTAAGTCGCCTGGATAAACAAAAATCAGCTGCGGCATGTCGCTAATTTGAAGCTTAATGAATCGCTGCCTCGTACCAAGCACGCGCAACATGGGATTCAGAAATCGTTACTCGAATGGCGTGTAATTCAGAACCATTACGACCTAAGCCTTTTGCACGCGCTGCTGCTGCAAGTTGATCAAAAATGTACTTCGTCAAAAACTCCGTCGTCGTATTCACTCCCTTGAACTCAGGACGGTCGTCTAAATTACAGTAATTAATCGGCTTTAGAGTTGCCTTTAAAACATCCAGTGCTAAGCCAATGTCGATCACAATGCCATTTTCATCAAGTTCTTTAGAAATAAAAGCGGCGTCAACCACAAAGGTTGCGCCGTGCAAAGCTTGTGCGGGTCCAAATACTTCACCGCGAAATGAGTGGGCAATCATAATGTGATCGCGTACTTCAACTGTAAACATAGTAGTTCCTTAAGGATAACGAATTAAACAGCACAACGCAGTACTGCGCGTACCAAGAAGATCGGGTAATCGATCGGGTAAATCAGAAAAATGAACGGCAGGTTCAAGCAAAACATCCAGTCTTGGATCATGTAACATGTTGATGGCGGCTTGTAATCTGCGTCGATGAGTCCAGCGGGGGCGATGTGAGGCAGCAACATGACCAACCTGACTCGACTGTAAGCGAATTTGACGACTATGAAACGCACCCCCAAGTGGCGCTTGAACTTGACGATCGCCATACCAACTCATCTCAAGCACGGTTGCCTCGTCGCCAGCAGCCATCATCGCCGTTGCGAGTCCGGCAGCACTTGCACTGCAATGAAATACTACATCGCAATCGGACGGCGCCGCCTCCGGTAGAGAAAAATTGACGCCTAATTGTCTTGCAATCGTTGCTCGCTCAGGGTTGATATCAACCAAAGTGACTTCAGCGCTAGGCAAGTGCCCACATAAATAAGCAATCAAACAACCCACTACACCACCACCAACGACCACAATTCGATCACCGGGACCGGGTGTGGCGTCCCACACTGCATTGAGGGCTGTTTCCATATTCGCTGCTAAAACAGCGCGCTCAGAACTCACTTTTTCCGGCAACAGGACTACATTTTGCATATCTGCTTGATACAAAGTTTGATGGGGTTGCAGGGCAAAAACCCGTTGACCAAGCCACTCAGTAGGACCCTCTTCGACCAGACCTACATTTGAGTAACCGTACTTTACTGGAAATGGAAATGTGCCACCCATCCAGGGGGCTGCCATGCGGGAATATTCCGACTCTGGTACGAGCCCACGATAAATTAAAGATTCAGTACCACGACTCAGAGACCCAAAAAGAGCACGGACACGCAGAAATTGATGAGGTAATGGCGCAAGAGATTCGGAGCGAATTTCAGCACATTCCGGGGCAACATACCAAAGAGACTGACTTAGGATTGCATTCGAAGAAGTGGCTGCATTGTGTGGCACAAAAAATCCTAAGTGATAAGTGAAAAACTTCGAGCTACTCTATACTATTGAGGCATTTTGCATATTATAAGTTAGCTAGAGTGAATAATTTGAATCCTCCTACAAAAATAGTCTCTGATTCAGCCATCACTCTAAGACGAGTAATTTTTTCTACTTTATCGCTAACGACTGCATTTTTAATGTTGTTTCTAGTTCATAAAAGCTTGGCACTAGATACTCCACTCATGGTGCACTTCCTATTTTTAGGGCTCTTTGCCTTAATCTTGCCTTGGATGGTAGTTGGTTTTTGGAATGCCATTATCGGACTCTTGCTTTGCCAATGTTTCAAAGATCCAACTAAAATTATTTTGCCAGCAAGTATGCGTGAGCAGGACACTGCCCCACTGTCATATTCCACGGCCATTCTTCTGTGTGTACGAAATGAATCCGTAGAGCGATTAATTCGGAATCTCCAGGTGATGCTTGATGGTTTAGTGAATGATCAACTTGGTCCTTTTTTTCATATCTACATACTCAGCGATACCAATGAGGAAACCATTGCAATTGAAGAGCGCACCAACTTTGATGGACTTTGCAAAAAGTACCATGAGCAGGTCAAAATCACTTATCGCTGCAGAGAAGATAATGCTGGTTATAAAGCAGGCAACATTGCTGATTTTTGCCAGCGTTGGGGTAAGAATCATGACTTTGCTTTAGTACTAGATGCTGATAGTTTTATGACTAGTCGCGCTATCACTCGACTAGTTCGTATGATGCAAGCAAATCCGCGTTTAGGCATTCTTCAGGGCTTAGTGATTGGCTTACCCTCTAGTAGTCCATTTACACGCTTATTCCAATACGGTATGCGTCTTGGCATGCGCTCCTTCACGATGGGCTCGGCCTGGTGGCAAGCAGACTGCGGACCCTACTGGGGCCATAATGCTCTGATCCGACTAGCACCATTCATGTCGTTCTGTGAGTTACCAACTTTAAAAAGTCGATCTGGCGAACCAAAACCGATTCTTAGTCATGACTTGATTGAAGCAGTTCTAATGCGTCGTGCTGGCTATGAGGTCAGAATTTATCCACAAGAAGATGCTAGCTGGGAAGAAAACCCTCCCACCTTAACGGAATATATTCGTCGTGATTTACGTTGGTGCGAAGGGAATTTACAGTATTTTAAATTACTCAATTTACCGAATCTTTTGCCCGTAAATCGTATCCAGTTAGTGTTGGCAATCACGATGTTTTTTGGATCACCGGCATGGATTGCCATGATTCTACTTTGTACCGTTGCTATTAGCTTAAGTACAACGCCTGCTAATCTGATTAATGAAAATTATTTTTTTACCTTACTAGTAGTTACCTTAATGATGTGGTATTTGCCTAAAACGACTGGTGCCCTGGATGTGCTTTTGCGTACCTCGAAAAGTAAAGACTTTGGGGGACGATGGCGCTTTACGATCAGCCTATTATTAGAGATGGTTTTTTCCTTGCTGATGACACCTATTACTTGGCTCAATCATACAATGTTCATTACGCGTTTGGTCTTTGGGAAAAAGGGAGGTTGGTCTGCACATGCGCGGGACGATCATTCAATTTCTATATTAGATGCACTCCACCAATTTTGGCCTCACACCGTTCTTGGTGTTGTTCTAACAAGTATGTTGTATTTTACGCACCCAGCGACGCTTATCTACGGTTTGCTTTTCTTTGGCGGCCTCTTATTTGCAGCACCTTTAGTTGTGCTCACCTCTCAGCCGTGGCTTGGTCGTTTTATGATGCGTCGTCAACTTTTATCTTTACCTGAAGAAATTGCGCCCCCTATCGATTTACTTCCCTTGCAACTTAACGCCCTTCAATTAGATTTGCCTCAGCTAAAAAATACGTAATGAGCTTTTTTAACATTTACTATCGTGCGCTAAAGTTATTGGGCCCAGACCAGCGTCTCGGTTGGTTACTAGCATTTGCAAATATGGTAATGGCATGCGCACTTTTCGCTGAACCTATTTTATTTGGGAAGGTCATTGATGTTTTAACTCGGACTCCTAACGCCTCTTTAACAGCAACTTGGGATTCCGTTGCGCCTCTTCTCATTATATGGATTGGCTTTGGTCTTTTTACAATTGCTGGCTCAACAGGCATTGCTTTATTTTCCGATCGACTAGCGCACCACAGACGACATACCGTATTAAGAGAATATGTTGAACACGTGTTGCATTTACCTTTAGCGCAACAAGCAAGAACGCACTCTGGACGGTTAATGAAAATTATGCTGCAGGGTACTGATACTCTTTGGTGGCTTTGGCTGAGTTTTTTTCGAGAGAACCTTGGGGCAATTGTTTCGCTCATTATTTTGGTGCCGGTCGCACTCTATATTAATTGGCGGCTCGCATGTGTTCTCATCATACTGTGTCTTGTATTTGGATTTTTAACCCATTTTATTTTACGTAAAACTCAAGCCCTTCAACTACAAATTGAAAGCAACCATTCTGATTTAGCTGAACTCACCTCAGATACGCTGAGCAATATTGCTTTAGTTCAAAGTTTTGCGCGTATTCAGATTGAACTTAAGTCGATCAAAAAAATTAGCCAGCGCGTTTTAGGGGCCCAATTTCCAGTACTTTACTGGTGGGCAGTTGTGACAGTTCTCACACGCTCAGCGACCACTATTAGCGTTTTATGTATTATCGCTCTTGGTGTTTGGTTGTTTACTCAATCTTTGATCACGATGGGTGAAATCGTCTCCTTTGTTGCCTTTGCTGGCATCATTATTAGTCGCCTTGAGCAGGTCATCGCATTTGCAAACAAGCTAGCGACCGACGCACCACGCTTAAGAGAATTCTTTGACGTTCTCGATACGAATCCAGAAATTAAAGATCGTCAAGATGCTATCGATCCTGGACGTGTCGTAGGCTTGGTTGAATTTCATCAAGTCAGCTTTTCTTACAATTCGCAACAAAAAGCTGTTGATCATTTGAGCTTTGCCATTAAACCAGGCGAAACGATTGCTTTGGTAGGTGCTTCAGGGGCGGGTAAATCTACAGCACTTAGCCTGCTTTATCGGGCATTCGATCCCCAGTCTGGATTTATTACGATTGATGGGATCGATATTCGGAACTTGCAGCTAAGTGCACTACGACGTAATATTGGCGTTGTCTTTCAAGAACCACTCTTATTTAATCGCTCAATCGCAGATAACATTAGAATAGGTTCACCAGAAGCGACTGATGATGAAGTCCGAG
>Ga0208108_1000035_pt1 | contig 29802 bp, 24 predicted proteins | sample CryBogCBE22May08_FD_184589 | JGI IMG/M metagenome (GOLD analysis project Ga0208108, IMG submission 184589) | Freshwater microbial communities from Crystal Bog, Wisconsin, USA - CBE22May08 (SPAdes) | ecosystem: Environmental > Aquatic > Freshwater > Lake | place: Crystal Bog, Wisconsin, USA...
ATAACATACTTAAATCTAATAAAAGTTAAATAGGGGGCAATGCGGTTAAGCAAAAAAGGCAGAGACATAATGACTGGAACACTTGAAAAATAGTATGCAGAACCGCCACCAATCTTAAAAGTTAGTGAAAAAAATACAGCAGGAACCAGAAGTGCAAAAAGAACTTGAAACTCGATACTTTTAAGATAAACGTATCCTGATCGATAAATACCAATCCCAAAACAAATTAATACAGGTAAAAAATGTAAGGTAACAAAGAAAAATATTTTTTTAAATACGGTATTTGCATAAGGAATTAAAACGTAAGTGACAGGAAAATCAAAAGGTAAAACTGGTGTATTTGATTTGGCTGATGTGGCAGAATCAATTACCCCAAAGTATAAAACTACAGTTGCAATAATTAGTGTCGCCCAATAGCTAAATGTACGATTTTGGGTTATGCCTATTAATCCAAACATACAAATACCAACTAATCCAACACTTCCTTTTGAAAGCCCGGAAAGAACTAACAATATTAGTGAAATTATCAAATAAATAAGACTAAAGTTTTTAATCTCAAAAAATCTCAGTAAAGTAGATAGAGAAGTTATTAGTAGAACGAGAGAAATAAGATAGGACTCAGAAACAAAGAAACTATCCCAAAGTGCTACTTCTTGAAAAATAGGGATCACAATAATAGAAAGTAGAATTAAACTTATCCCGAGCAAGGCTTGGCTAAAAGTCAGTTTAGAGTTTAGTTGACAAGATAATCCAGCCAAACTGAAAACAAGTAATAAGGGACCCATAGCAAAATATAAATACGAGTAGGTTGCCAAGGCTTCAAAACCACTAAGTATTGATATTCCAGCCAAGATTTTGTGAGAGAGTGTGTGATATGAAATTGGTACCAACCCATCAAGTCCAATAGAAGTGACACCGTAATGACTATACATAGCTGCAATCGCTGCATGAAAAAGCGCATCCATTTCGAAAGACCCATTATTTAGCCTATTTAAATAATGGAAATCACTGTAAATATTGGACCCAAAAATAGCAACGAATAAAAGTGGCATAAAATACAACGCATGTATATTGACTTTCCACTTGTTACTAACAAGCATAGCAAACCCCATCATTCCAATGGCATACTCCAGATACTTCAAATAAGAAATAATCGGTAGTGCAATAAGACTGGAGATAACGAGAAGAGTAGCAACTTCCTGGCGCCCAGAAAGTCTTAAAAATAAAGTATAAATACCAATTAATATTCCACAGGTACAAAGTACTCTCAACATATCAAAAAAATGAATGGCGTCATAAGCCATCAGTGAGGCAATTAATATTAAAAAAAACACACTCGTGGAGTAGATTTGAATAATTGAAATCTTTTCATCCCAACAAACTGATTTAACAAAATATTTGTGCATGAAATGATTAAACCTTGTCGTTCTTCCCACTAAAAAGGAAATCATCATTCTATCAGACCCCCAGTACTTAGAGTTTAGGTAAATAGCAACCCATACCATTGCCACTCTTTTTTGGTGGTTTTCAGTAGGGGGGAAATATTATTTAATCCCACAGATGTTTAAGTTGGGTATTACAGACTTTGATGTTAAGTATTTTTAAAAAATTTAATTACAGCAATAGCTCAAGTAATCATCACCAAAGTAATTTATCACGATACATCTAATTAATTGAATTTATTAGATTAACATTTGGACACTAGTGTTCTCAGGTAAAAACTTAAGACTTTAAAAACATCTGTTATGAACTTGAATGGGTGTTAAAATCCACTAACACTTTAGCCCTTTGAGCATTATTAGGGGCTAATTTTTATATTGAAAAAACAAAGCTCTAATGACATTGTTATTTTTATGACTTTTACATAATGCAAAAACATAGTACTAAATTATTTGTTTGGTGATGAGCCTAATCAAAAATATATTCTTAATACTTAATCATGCAGAAAAAAAAAGGGCTTATATACTTTTTTTTCTGATGATATTTGGGGTATTTTTTGAAACACTAGGTATTGGTTTAATTATTCCAGTAGTTTCACTATTAATGAGCGAAGATGTAAAAAAATATTTACATTTTTTTGGTGCAACTTTATCGAATACATTATCTAACTACTCAAATACCGAGTTGACCTTAGCTGCATTATTTGGTTTGGCTACTGTTTATGTATTAAAAGCTTTATTTTTATGCTTTTTGTCTTGGTATCAAACAATTTTTGCGTACAACATTCAGGCTAGAGTATCAAAAAGCCTTTTGAAATCTTATCTTCATCAGCCATATAATTTTCATCTTGAAAGAAATTCAGCTGAACTTATCGCGAATGTTAGCAACTGGCCAACATTTTTAGCAAGTTGCCTTATACATGGTTCCTCGTTACTGACTGAAACTTTATTGATTTTTGCGGTTTTTGGGCTTCTTCTTAGAGTTGATTTTTATGGAACACTGCTTGCCGGATCTTTTTTAGGCATTTTTTCATTTTGTCTTTATAGCCTTGTAACCCAGCACACAGCTAGTGCTGGTAAAAAATTTCAGATGTATGAAGGACTTAAAATTAAAAGGATTCAACAGGCCTTGGGCGGTGTTAAAGAAATACTTATTTTGGGGAGGTCTCAAAATTTTGTTGATGAGTATGAGAGGGAAAATAGGGCGGGTAACAGAGTTGCTAGTTATCAGGTAATTACTCAGAACATACCACGCCTTGTTCTTGAGAGTGTCGCGATTATTGGATTAATAGGCTTGATTATTTCGATGTTGTTAAGTGATAAGTCGCCTACACGAATTATTGAAACTGTTGGTGTATTCGCTGTGGCCGCATTTCGATTAATGCCCTCAGCCACTCGAATTATTAACGCATTTCATGCTCTGAAGTATCATGGTTCCAGTATGCCAGACCTATATGCAGAGTTATGTACCTTCAATACTAAGCCAAAACATGAGGTAAATACAGAAACTACATCATTCTCGTTTAAATTATCTATAGATCTCAATGGGGTTAGCTATCAATATCCTAGAACGAATAAGAATGCGCTCGAAGATATTAATTTAACTATTTTGAAAGGCAGTGCAATTGGAATTGTTGGTCAAAGTGGCTCTGGTAAAAGCACATTGGTAGATTTGATGCTTGGCCTAATTAGCCCAACATCTGGACAATTTACTGTTGATAATTTTCTTGTAGATGAGAACATTACACTATGGCAGAAGAAAATTGGATACGTACCTCAATCAATTTATCTTGCCGATGAGACTTTGATGCAAAATATTGCTTTTGGTGTTCCAATTAATTTGATTGATCAAGGTTTGGTATGGGAGGCTTTAGAGGCTGCTCAACTTGCTAGTTTTGTTAGAGAATTGCCTATGGGCCTAGAAACTCCAATCGGTGAAAGAGGCGTTAGGCTATCTGGAGGGCAAAGCCAAAGGATTGGAATAGCGCGTGCCCTTTATCATCAGCCTGATGTACTTGTTTTGGATGAAGCTACTAGCGCTTTAGATATGGACACAGAAAAAGAAGTGATGAATTCTATCGAAATGCTTCATGGTCAAAAAACGATCGTGATAGTGGCACATCGTTTGAGTACTGTAGTAACTTGCGATTGGATTTATCGACTTGACCAAGGCGTTATAGTGGAATCTGGACCGCCCAGTATTATTTTAAAAAATTATTAACAGAATGCCAGTGATTATGCTAACAAACCAAACTATTTTAATTACAGGTGGAACAGGTTCTTTTGGGAATACATTTGTACCTCTAACTCTTGCGAAATTTAATCCTAAAAAAATTATCATCTATTCTCGTGATGAAATGAAGCAATGGGAAATGGCAAAGTTATTTCAAGATGATTCGAGAGTTCGTTTCTTTATCGGCGATGTTAGAGATCGTGAACGGTTATATCGAGCCTTGGATGGCGTTGATTATGTAGTGCATGCTGCCGCTACAAAGATTGTGCCTACCGCAGAATATAATCCTTTTGAGTGTGTGAAAACCAACATAAATGGCGCAATGCACCTCATTGACGCTTGTATTGACAAAGGGGTTAAAAAAGTAGTCGCTTTATCTACCGATAAGGCTAGTAGTCCAGTAAATTTATATGGAGCGACAAAGCTGGCATCAGACAAGCTATTTGTTGCTGGAAATTCTTATGCAGGGAGCCATAACACACGTTTTTCAGTTGTTCGGTATGGCAATGTTATGGGTTCAAGAGGCTCAGTAATCCCATTCTTTTTAAGTTTGAAGGATACTGGGGAGTTGCCCATTACAGATAAGCGAATGACGCGATTTATGATCTCTTTAGAGCAGGGAGTTGAGCTTGTTTGGCATGCTTTTGAAGATATGCAGGGCGGTGAAATTTATGTTAAAAAAATTCCTTCAATGAATATCGTAGACATTGCAAGTGCCGTTTGTCCAAATGCAGTACAGAAAGTCTCAGGAATCCGACCAGGTGAAAAGTTGCATGAACAGATGATTGGTATTGAAGATGCACCTCATACCTATGAATATGATGAGCACTATAAAATTCTTCCTGCAATCCATAATTGGAGTAGTGATCCCTTTAGGATTAAGGACGGTGCTCCAGTTCCAGAGAATTTTATCTACTCTAGTGACAATAATCATGACTGGATGTCAAGTGAATCATTGCAAGAGTGGATTATGAGTAATCAACATAAAATTGGAAAGATTTAGAGTTTATGATTCCTTACGGCCGACAAACCATTGATGAAGACGATATTTCGGCCGTAGTCAATGTACTACGATCAGATTATTTGACTCAGGGACCGCAAGTACCGAGTTTTGAGAGTGCAATTGCTGAGTATTGCCACGCAAATTATGGAGTAGCTTTTAATAGTGCCACGAGTGGTTTGCATGCTGCATGTATTGCTCTGGGAGTGGGGCCTGGTGATATTGTTTGGACAACTCCAATCACATTTGTGGCAACTGCAAATTGCGCACGTTACTGCGGTGCAAGTGTTGATTTTGTAGATATTGATCCAATTACTTACAATATTTCAGTTGAAAGATTGGCTACTAAACTCGAAGATGCAAGCCTTAAAGGTTGCTTGCCAAAGGTGGTCATACCAGTCCATTTTACGGGTATGTCAGCTGATATGCAGGCAATTCATGCACTCTCAAAAACTTATCAATTTTCTATTATTGAAGACGCCTCTCACGCAATCGGCGCTGACTATTTAGATGATAAGGTTGGTTCTTGCCGATTCAGTGATATCACCATATTTAGCTTTCACCCAGTAAAAATAATAACAACTGCAGAAGGTGGAATGGCAGTTACTAACTCTATGGAATTGGCTGAAAAAATGCGTTTGTTCCGTTCTCATGGAATTACTCGAGACACTACTGTGTTTGTTAATAAAGACCCCGGCCCTTGGTACTATGAGCAACACATTTTAGGGTTTAATTATCGAATGACTGAAATTCAGGCCGCATTGGGTATTTCACAACTTAAAAAGTTAGATGCATGGGTTACTAAACGACATGATATTGCTAATACTTACGATGAAAAGTTGGTGAATTTTCCATTGATTTTACCGAAGCGAAATCAAGACTCACATTCCAGTTTGCATCTTTATGTAGTGCAAGTTGATAGTTCCAAAACATCACTCTCTCGAAGAGAGGCTTTTGAACAATTGCGCGCAAATGGCATCGGCGTTAATGTCCACTACATCCCAGTGCATTTACAACCTGATTATTCTCAGTTTAATTTTTCAGTAGGTGATTTTCCAGATAGTGAACTTTATTATTCACGCGCTATCTCCTTACCAATATTTTCTAGTTTATCAACGGAAGATCAGAATGAAGTTATTGGATCGCTTGCTCGTATTTTTGGACAGTAGAAGCACATTTTTTAATGGATGAATTTTTTTGATTAGGTATGGTGACAAATAAAATTGCATTGGGGTCGGCTCAGTTTGGACTTCAATATGGCATTGCTAATAAAGTTGGTCATGTACCCATTGAACATGTATCGGAAATTCTTATCAAAGCTCGTGAAGAAGGTGTTGACACCATAGATACTGCAATTGCCTATGGTAATAGTGAGAATGTATTAGGTTTAGTAGGGGTTGAGGGATTCAAGGTAATCACAAAATTACCTGCGTTACCTCAATCTTCCGTGAATATTGTTAAATGGGTGAATTCGCAGGTTGAGCAATCCTTATCGCGTTTGAAGATTGAAAAGCTAGAGGGAGTTTTACTTCACAGAGCTGATGATATAACTGGTTCTTGTGCGCATCAATATCAAGAAGCATTGCAACTCTTAAAGCGAGATAATTTATGCGTAGCAACTGGAGTATCAGTTTATGATTCATTTGATTTGGAACGAATATGGATTAACTCTGATATGTGGATACCCGATATTATTCAGGCGCCTTTGAATATTTTTGACCAGCGACTCATTGATTCCGGATGGCTTTCAAAACTTTCTCAGTTTGGCGTAAGAGTTCACATTCGATCTACATTTTTGCAGGGTTTATTACTGATGGAGCCTGAGGCTAGGCATTCGTATTTCGATCCCTGGAAAGTCAACTTAGAGCAATGGAGGCTTTGGTGCAAATCAAGTGGGTTAGGTCCTTTAGCTGCCGCTTTAAATTTTGTATCCAGTCAACCCGAAGTGGAAAAGCTTGTCGTAGGAGTGGATTCGGTACAACAGCTTCGTGAGATTTTATCGGTTGAAAAATTAACTGGTAAAAATATTTGGGACTCTTTTAAGAGCCAAGATGTTGGGCTCATTGACCCTAGGAAATGGAATTTATTATGAGTACCGTGGCAATAGTTCAAGCTCGGATGGGCTCCACTCGATTACCAAATAAAGTAATGAAGTTGATAGATGGACGCCCTATGATTGGAGTTCTGTTAGCAAGGCTATCAAGGGCAAAATTAGTTGATAAGATTATCCTAGCAACCTCTATTGATGCAAAAAATCTTCCATTGGTGGAATATGTAAGATCGCTTGGATTTGAGGTGTATCAGGGAGATGAGAATGATGTACTCGATCGATATTATCAAGCTGCAAAGAACGTTTGTGCAGAAAAAATCGTTCGGATTACTGGCGACTGTCCTTTGGTAGATCCAAAACTAGTGGATCAAGTTATACAAGAATCTTTTTCTTCAAGTGTGGATTACTTTTCAAATGTAGACCCTCCTTTATTCCCAGATGGCCTTGATATTGAAGTGTTTAGTTTTAAGGCTCTTGAGGAGTCATGGAGAAACGCAACTGAGCCCTTTGATAGAGAGCATGTAACACCTTTTTTAAGGAATTCTAAAAAATTTTCTAAGGCTAATTACTCTAGTCAGAATAATTTTTCTGACCAAAGATGGACTGTTGATGAGCTAGAAGATTTATTAGTTATTCAATCGATCTTTTCTCATTTCAGTCCACGAGATGACTTTTCCTGGGAAGAGATTATTCAATTGAGTAATGAAAAGCCAGAACTATTTAAGCAAAATAGACATTATTTACGTAATCAAGGAGCAATTATGGGCACAGGCCAAAAATTATGGGAAAGGGCTAAAAGAGTCATCCCTGGAGGCAATATGTTGCTTTCCAAAAGAGCTGAAATGTTTTTACCAAATCAGTGGCCAGCGTATTTTAGTAAAGCAAAAGGTTGTAAGGTTTGGGATTTAGATGGTAAAGAATACATTGACATGTCGATCATGGGGATTGGGACCAATACGCTTGGTTACGGGCACCCTGAGGTTGATGATGCTGTTCGTAACGTTATCGATGCAGGAAATATGTCGACGCTTAATTGCCCTGAAGAAGTATATTTAGCTGAAAAACTAATTGAAATGCATCCTTGGGCAGACATGGTGCGATTTGCCCGAAGTGGGGGAGAGGCAAATGCTATCGCTATTCGAATAGCAAGAGCTGCTACTGGGAAAGATAAAGTTGCAGTTTGTGGATATCACGGTTGGCATGATTGGTATCTTTCCGCAAATTTAGGAGGTGATGAAAGTTTAGCGGGACATTTACTGCCGGGGTTAGAACCCAATGGTGTACCACAAAATTTACGGGGTACTGTATTCCCATTTAATTACAACAATTATGCCGAGTTAGAGGATCTTGTAAATAAACATGATATCGGCGTAATTAAGATGGAAGTAGTTCGTAATAAAGGTCCAGAGGATAATTTTCTACAAAAAGTTCGTAATTTAGCAACCCAAAAAAAGATTGTTTTGATATTTGATGAATGTACATCTGGATTCAGAGAAACTTTTGGAGGGCTACATAAAAAATATGGCGTAGAACCCGATATGGCGATGTTTGGTAAGGCGTTGGGTAATGGTTATGCTATAACGGCTACGATTGGCCGCAGAGCCATTATGGAGGCAGCACAATCCACTTTTATTAGTAGTACTTTTTGGACAGAGCGCATTGGACCTGCAGCAGCCCTTAAAACTCTTGAAGTGATGGAGCGGGAAAAATCTTGGGAGACAATTACTAATATAGGTTTGGAAATTACTGAAAGATGGAAAAAATTAGCTAGTCAACATGGTTTGAAAATATCTACTAGTGGTTTGCCATCACTAACTAGTTTTGCTTTTGATGGAGAACATGCACTAGCTTATAAAACATTTATTACTCAGGAGATGCTTAAAAAAGGGATGCTTGCAGGGACGAGTGTTTATGTATGTATAGAGCATCAGCCACTAATTATTGAAAAATATTTTGATAATTTAGACTCGATTTTTTCCACAATTAAAGCGTGTGAAGATGGTGCCGATATTTATAAGTTGCTTGAGGGACCTATATGCCATGCTGGATTTAAGCGACTAAATTAATTAGAGAGATACCATCAAGTCATATATTGACAAATGGTTACGACGAGGTGATCTATTTCGGAGATTATTTTTACGCTACTTTAAGTTAGCTAAGTCGATTTTTAAATTTCATAAAGATGTTAGATTAAAAAAGTTACTCCTAGTAAATATTGAAGATTTCTTTGTCATCCTTAGTCATGATTTGACATCAACGAAGACAACAAAAGATAGTGAAACTTTATATCAAGAGTATGGTGATAGAGAAATTGTTGAGTATTACAATGATTCAACTTTATGCATACTTAACAATAAGTTGATAGAAATGAGTTACTAGAACCAAAGAGATTATCATTTAACTTGCTTCTATTCAGATATTGATGAGATATTAAAAATAAAAGATAGTTCTAAGATTTTAGAGGTGGGTTGCGGTAATGTGCTGAATCTTTTGGTAATTAAAAAACGCTATGGATTAAAGGTCGATATTTCCGGAATAAGTTTAACCGCCTGCAGAATTGATGCAGTTCAGAAGTATTTCGTACTCAATTAGATGAAATCACTTTAACACTGGGTTCTATCACAGAAAAGACCGATTACAATGTTGATAGATTCGATTTGGTTTTTAGTATGTTTTCTTTGGAGCAGATTGCTTACTAAACTAAGGAAGCAGATTAGGAAATGCATCGAATTATTGCAAATAGAATACTGATGTTAGAACCAGTCTTTGAGAATGGAAATATGATGCAAAAAATATACCTAATAACGGCTGATCACACTAGAGTTTTATTGAAATCGATACTGGATCAAGTATTTAATTTAGTAACTAATCGGATTATTAATTTCCAATCCAACCCATCTAATCAGTTAACTTTGCTGATTATTCAAAAATAGAAATTGACCTTAAACCAAATGGAAATAGGGACTCTAAAGTACAGGCCGGAAATCGATGGCCTTAGGGCAGTTGCGGTGTTATTCGTTTTAGCGTATCACGCATTCCCAAGTCAATTTCCAGGGGGATTTATTGGAGTCGACATATTTTTTGTCATTTCTGGTTATTTAATTACCAAAATAATTGGTAAAGAAATTTCTAGTAATACATTTAGTTTAGTCAATTTTTATCAAAGTAGAATTAAGCGGATATTTCCTGCATTACTACTTGTAATGATTGTTTCATTTTTGTACGGTTGGTTTAGGCTTTTGCCTGATGAGTTCATTGCATTGTCAAAAAATATCGCTTCTGCAAGTGTATTTATATCGAATTTATTTTTATGGAGCAATTCCGGATATTTTGATAGGACGGTTGAGCTCAATCCACTTGTTCATTTATGGTCTCTTGGCGTCGAGGAGCAATTTTATATATTTTGGCCATTATTACTTACATTCATTTTTTATCATTCGAAGATAAATTGGATTCTAGTTCTTTTAGGCCTTTTATCATTTTCCCTTGGGATTTATCAGATCAATCATGATGTAGTAGGGGCTTTCTACTCCCCACTTCCAAGATTCTGGGAGTTTTTATTTGGGGCATTTGTCGCTTTACAAAAGAAAGATTTAAGTAAATCTAGGGAAGATAATCTTCTGTCGATTGCTGGTTTGGTTTTAATATTCCTTGGTGCAATTTTGATTGATGGTGAGAAATTGTTTCCTGGTTTTTGGGCACTCCTACCAGCGTTCGGATCTTGTCTTTTGATTTATGCACCATCTGGAGGGTGGGTAGGTAAAAAGATTTTAAGTACACGTATATTTGTTTTTATTGGTTTGATAAGTTATCCGCTGTATTTATGGCACTGGGTAATACTTTCCTTCATAAGAATTCAAAATCCTAATCCAATATGGTATGTCAGATTTTTTGCGATTATTGCCAGTTTTATTTTGGCTTTTTTAACCTATCGCTTTATCGAGCGACCTATTAGAAGTAGTTTGAACAAATATATAGCTTCCATACTGTTTTTTTGTATGATGATTGTTTTAGGTGTTTCAGTATGTGTTTTTAAATTAGGTCTTTTTATTAAAGAGCCATCTTCCCTTCAGAAGCAACTAATGAGGCCCTACTCTGTGGAGGAAGACTATCGATATAAAAAGTGTTTTTTAGACCCCAAAACTCAACAATCTTCAAACTTTTCACCTGAATGCATGGCACTGGTTGATAGATTCAATCCTAGTATATTAATTTGGGGGGATAGCTTAGCGGCTCAGTTATATACTGGCTTAAAAAATATGCTTTTGACTTTTCCTATTCAATATAATTTGTTGCAACTCACTGCTGGTTCTTGTCCTCCGGGTCTTGAAATAGATCATGTTAGTAACGGATCTTGTGATGAAATTAATGCGTATGTTCGGCGTTTCATTGAAGAGGAGCATCCTGAAATTGTTGTGATAAATGGTAGATGGGAGAATGGTACTAGAGAATACCAAGCTCATATTAGAGATGTAGTAGCCTTTCTAAAGAAAAGTAAGGTTAAACAAATCGTACTGGTAGGACCTAGTCCCGACTGGGCGCCTGAATTGAAGAAAATGTTAATGTGGTCAGGCTATGATCAAGAAAATTTGCCTGACAGAATGCAGCCCCCAAAACAATTTTGGTCAGTTGTAAGTAAGCGCAATAGTGAACTTTTGGAGCTTTCGGGAGAGTTGGGAATTGATTATATTTCGCCAATGGAAAACTTTTGCGATAAGGGGTTTTGTTTGATACGAGTTTCAAATAATATCCCTAGTGGTTTAATTACCTATGATCATGATCACTTGACTACTGAGGCATCGGAGTACTTTTTTGATCAATTAAATGTATCTCAAATATTTAAAAAAGATTAGGACTAGACATGACTAGTATTAGAGAGAGTTTACTGGATGTGCTTCAGAAATTTTCACCACAATGGATTGCTAAAAATCAGTCTCTCTTAAGGTTAAATGCCCTTTCGGATTCTCAAGCGGAGGTATTAACACGAGTTATAAGTAGAGAATTTAGTGGGAATGAGAGTTTTTCTGAGAGAGATGCTTTGATTAATGATTTTTATAGCATGGACCAAGGTCTAAAATCGATGATCTCAGAAATCTTGGCTAGCGTAATACCGATTCAATCAATATTAGAGAATAAAAAAAGTGGATTGTTTGAACGAAATTCAGAGGCCGAAGCCATAGAGGTTCAGTTACTTGAGAAAAATGGCTATCAACTTTCTCGCAATGCTCTAAATACTAGTCAGATTGATGAAATCAAGATAGGAATTAAGGACGTTAGCTTTTCTAATCGAGGCATATTTCATGTTGAAATGAGTGGTGGAGAGATTTTAAGGAGGATTGAGGACGGCTCTATTTCAAAATTTAATGGTGCTAATGGGGACACTTTCTGGATTAAAGATATCGATGATTTAGTTGCAAATGAATCTCTGAAAAAAATCGCATTTGACCCCTATATTTTGCGGATCGCTTCGGACTATTTAGGATGCTGTCCTATTCATGTCCAAACAAATTTATGGTTTAGTTTCCCCACCTTTTCTGAAAAAAATAATTTATCTACCAATGCTCAGATGTTCCATCAGGATAAAGAGTTCGTTAAATTTTTGAAAGTATTTATATATTTAACAGATGTGGATAATGAGAATGGACCTCATGTCTACATTGAAGGAAGTCATTTAGATGAAGCCCATTTAAAAGGAGTTCCTTTCTCAGAAAGAATATCTGATGACTTAGTTGCAAATTACTACGATCCCACTAGGATTAAGGTTTTGCTAGGTAAGGCTGGAGATATTGTATTTGGCGATACCTCTTGTGTTCATAAAGGGATGCCTTTGAAAACAGGATATCGCATAATGTTGCAATTTGAGTATGCTTCTTCTTTATATTTATCACCTGTAAAGCCGTTTAAAGATTTGGAGGCCGAATCTCTTTCTAGTTTTGGTCTTAGTCCATCCATATTAAAGAAGGTGACGCAAAATTACAGCACTGATAGGTTGGCTCTATTTGAGTCGTTAGAATCTAATCAGGTGTTGAGTGAGCCAAGTTTTTTGATCAAGTTAATGCGCTTACTAAAGCGATATATTCTTCGGGAAAATATTTCATAAATGAATTTTTTTCTTCGCGTAGATGCATCTCAAGAGATGGGCTCAGGACATCTAATGCGATGTCTCACACTTGCCAAAGCTTTAGTTCTAAAAGGGATGAAGACGTTTTTTTTAACACGTTCTATGCCTGCTGCATTGATTACAATACTTCATAATGAAGGGCATAAAGTAATTTTTCTAAAAGAGCATGAGCGAAGCCAATGTTTTGAAAATAAATATTTATCTTGGCTTGGTATTCCTCAAGAAGAGGATGCAATCGATTCTTTAGAGGCTATTGGGGCGACTCAATGTGATTGGTTGATAGCAGACCACTACGCTCTTGACGAAAAATGGGAATCGCTTATGCGCTCTAAAGCGAGGAATATATTCTCAATCGACGACTTAGCAAATCGTCAACATGATTGTGATGTTTTGTTAGATCAAAATTTATATTCAAATGCAGGGATAAGATATCAAAGCCTCGTCCCAAAAGATGCTAAGTTACTTTTGGGTACTCAATTTTCCCTGCTGAGACCAGAATTTTTAAAGGAGCGCGAAAGTATTCGTAGCAGAGATTTCAATGTAAGAAATATTCTTGTATTTCTTGGCGGCGCAGACCACCAAAATATTACATGGCAGACGCTTCAAGTTCTCAAGAGTTGTATTCGTCAAGATATTACAGTTAATATAGTTTTAGGTGCGATGCTTGCTAATCAAGATGAGATGATAAAAAGGTTTAATCTTCAGAATTACCTGTTCCATAAGCAAACGCAAAATATAGCGACTTTAATGGCTCAAGCCGACCTCTCTATCGGCGGTGGGGGGACTGCGACATGGGAAAGATGTAGTGTTGGGCTGCCAACAATTCCAATTATCCTAGCTGAAAACCAGGCGCAATTGGTTCAGGATGGCCTAGCTAGCGGAATTTTTGTTCCTGCATCTGCCACTATAGAGACAATGTTTGGTTCTGTGCAAGGATTGAAAGAGTCTATTTTGTATGCCTTAAATAATCCCGACCATTTAGAGGATATTTCTAAAAAATGTATGGATTTAGTCGATGCAAGAGGTGTTGAACGAGTTATTGTTGAATTGTTGAAGGTAACTTATAGGCTTGAAATAAGAAACGCTCAAATAGAAGATAGCGATCAATTATTTTTGTGGAGAAATCATGAGTCCATTAGAGCTGTCTCTAGAACGAATCATTTAATCAATTCCCAAGAGCACGATGCTTGGATAAAGAGCAAACTCAACGATCCAAACTGTGTATTATTAATTGGTGCATTTGACGGTTTAGATATTGGGGTTGTTCGTTTTGATTTAGAGAGCGACTTTGATGCTGAAGTTTCAATTTATTTAAACCCATGCGAAGAGTTAAGAGGAATGGGACATAAGTTATTAAAATCTGCAGAATATTATCTTTTTAAGTGCTATCCGAAGATTCGGGAGATAAAAGCTGTCGTTTTGAGTACGAATGTAAAATCTGAGCAATTTTTTATACGAAATGGTTATATCAAGATGGATCAAGACACTTTGGTAAAAAGGATAACTAATGAATAACTTTATCTACATAGACAAGTATCAAATTGGATCAGGCAATCAGCCATTCATCATTGCTGAAATGTCAGGAAATCACAATCAGTCACTTGATAGAGCTTTGCAAATTGTAGATGCTGCCGCAGATGCAGGCGCACACGCTATTAAATTACAAACTTATACTGCCGAAACAATTACGCTAGATGTCAGAGGTGGAGATTTTGAAATTAAAGATGAAGGTAGCCTTTGGTCAAATCAAAATTTATATGATCTTTATAAGCTTGCTTATACCCCCTGGGAATGGCATGCTGCCATCATGGAAAGGGCTAAAGATAGGGGGCTAGTCTGTTTTAGCTCTCCTTTTGATGAGACTGCCGTGGATTTTTTAGAGGCCTTGAATGTTCCAGCATATAAAATCGCCTCTTTTGAAAATAGTCATTTACCTTTAATAAAAAAGGTCGCTGCTACCGGTAAGCCGATGATTATCTCTTGCGGGATGGCAACAATCGCTGAGTTAGATGAAGCCGTTGTGACTGCTCGCAATGCAGGCTGTAAGGACTTAATTTTATTGAAGTGTACCAGTACCTATCCAGCATCTCCAAAAAATACAAACATCTTGACAATTCCCCATCTGAGAGATTTATTCAATTGTGAGGTAGGTTTATCCGACCACACGATGGGAATAGGTGTCTCCATTGCAGCTACTGCACTTGGTGCTACGGTAATTGAAAAGCACTTCACTCTAGATCGAGCTGAGGGTGGTGTTGACAGTAGTTTTTCAATAGAACCACATGAACTTGCATCCTTGGTTATTGAAACGCAAAGGGCATGGCAGTCACTTGGAAAAGTGAGTTATGGAGCTACCGAAGATGAGAAGAAGTCATTAATATTTCGCCGATCCCTCTATATTGCAAAGGATATGAAAGCAGGCGAGACTTTGACACCTGACAACTTACGAGTAATTAGACCAGGTAATGGATTGCACCCAAGATTTTATGAACAAATGTTGGGTAAAGTTGTACGTCATGATGTAAAAAGAGGGACTCCACTTAGTTTTGATGTGGTGGCATAGTTGTGAGTTTTCAGAAAGAAAATCAACGCATATTAAGTATTGGCTTTGAAGGAGAAACCTTGCGAGCTTTGCAAAAGCAATTCAATGTTGTTTGCACAATCTCTCAAGAAGAAAGTTCTGATATTAATTGGAATCAATTACATTTATTAAAGATATGTGGACAAAACCCAAATTTAAGCGGTGAAATATTGTCATGTTTTAATGCGATTAAACTTAACTATCTTCAATTTAATGACATCAATTCAAGGAGGTTCTATTACATTAATGGCCGAGACTCAGAGATTTATAACTCGTTTGTTTTGACGTTTTATGAGGTATATAGAATACTTAAAGAGAAAAACATAGATCTTGTTTTGCACTCAAATATTCCTCATGAGGGTTTTGATTATTTAATTTATTTAGTAGCGCAGTACCTTGGAATTCAGACAGTGATGTGCTATCAATCTTTAATCTCTAATCGCTTTTGGATGTCACAAACTATTGAAAAATTTGGTTTAGTATCCTCTTCATCACCCATTTTCCCACTAGTAAATTCAGAATATAGACTTCCAAATAACTGGTTTTATATGAAAGGAGCACATCAGGAAGCCTCCTATTCCTTCACTCAAATGTTATCTGAAACTATTCGACGTCCCTATCGAGTTTTACCAGCATTAGTTCGATATGTATATGCGCTAGAATTTCGAGGTAATGTAAAGAAATTAACTAAAACTATTGATTCAGATCATAAATATATTTATTTCCCTCTGCACTTACAACCTGAGTTAACTACATCGGCATTAGGGGGAGGCTTTTCTGATCAGTTACTTGCACTAGAGTGGCTAAGCATATGGGTGCCTAAGGATTTTGTAATTTACGTTAAAGAAAATCCTAAACAGACAGAAAAACAAAGAGATAAGTTTTTTTTCAAAAGATTGGCAGCATTAGAAAATGTAAAATTATTATCATCTTCAGAAAGCTCTTTAGGGCTTATTCAAGGATCACAAGGAGTTGCAACTATTACTGGAACTGCTGGATGGGAAGCCCTTTTTTATGGAAAGCCGGTTTTAACCTTTGGTTTAGCATGGTATCGCGAATTTTCTGGAGTGAGTCAATATCATGAAGATTTAAAGTTTTCAGATTTTCTTGCTAATATCCCACCTTCTCATCACGGCCTTGTGCAGGAATTAGATAAAGCTCTTCAAACTGCCGGGGTTGGAGTTGTTGATTCAGCTTATACAACCTTGATTGACGAATTTGATGAAATCAAAAATAGCGAGAATGTTGTGGATAGTATCAAAAGATACATACAAGCCCAATACTCAGACCAAAAGTGATTTAGATGCCTAACCTCAATAAAATAAGTAATCAATACAAAAGCCTAAAGTCTAGGTGGTCCTTTGATCTCAACGAAAACAATTTTATAGAGTACTTATCAAATCGTAACCGTCATCTAGAGTCAAAAATTGTTGAAGGAACTGAGGGTAATATTCTTGTACAGATGCCTAATGACTATTTTTATTTATGCTTATTTTTTGTAGCTATTGAAAATCTTAATATTCAACAAAATCGGATAGTTGGGTTATGGCATCAAAATATTATGTCTGCCCCAGTTGGTGAGTCAATGCCCAGGCTTTTTAACAAGATAAGGCAACTATTTAATTTTTTGGACCTTCAAAAGTGGGCTAAGCTATATAAGGCTATAGGAGTACGTTCGTATCAAGACTTAGAAGGAGATTCCTTTAAGAAACATTTATTTAATAAACAATCTGAGGTCATTTGGAAAAATCTCCAATCAAAAAAAGACTTGTTAGATTTAACGTTGAATGGCACACATTGTGGTGATTTGATTTACGATACTTATTTACGTTATAGGGTACAACCTACCGTTGATTTAGTAGATCCATTTCTTAAAGAGTTGATTAAAAAGGCGATGATAGCCCAATCAGCTATCAGGGAAATATTAATTAAAAAGAAAATCAATCTATTGATTTCAAGTTATTCTTCCTATATTCAACATGGCCTCCCTGTAAGAGAGGCAAGAAGGCTCGGAATTCAAGTCTTTACAGCAGGAAATTTATCTCAGTATTTCAAGCAGTTGCGAAATGATGATGTGCTTCATGCGGCTCGACATTGGGAATATGGAGAACATTTTTCTGCTATGGACTTGAGTTCTCAGATACAGGCAAAGGCTCAGGCAAAAGTTCAATTAGAGGCAAGGTTTAAGGGAGGAATTGATCAGGCAACTCTTTATATGAAAAAGAGCGCTTATGCCTCAAATTCAACGGTATTTCCAGGAGGGATTGATGGAGTAGTTTTTTTACATGATTTTTTTGATAGTCCTCACTGTTACAGAAGTATGCTATTTGAGGATTTCTGGGAGTGGGCAAACTTTACACTTCGCCTTATAGCTGAGCATAAATTAAACATTGCCATCAAGCCTCACCCAAACCAGCTTCCAGAAAGTGTTGAAGTTGTTAGAAGATTGAAGGATATATATCCTACTGTGGCGTGGATTGATACATCCGTATCAAATGCTCAAATTTTTGCTTCTGGCATTCAGGTAGGGATTTCAGTTTATGGAACAATTTTGCATGAGCTTGCGTACCATAAAATTGCTGCAGTTGCCGCGGGTGATCATCCACATGTTGATTTTAAAATTGCTCACACGCCAACTTCAATAGATCAATACAAAAATCTCTTATTGAACTATCAAACCCTTGCTGTTCATGATGATGTGCAAGATGAAGTTTTAAGTTTTTATTATATGCATAATATTTACAATAACGAGGATCTGTTAGATGGGATTCAAGACTTTAATTATCGCCAACTAGAACAATCAAATTCTGTGGCACTTAAGAAATTTATTGACTTTGATTCCAAGAAGAATGTTCAGGGATAATTCTATGGTGACAATCTCAAATTACTCTTTAGAAAGATTAAGAGATCTAGCCACAATTACACCAATCGCTATCTTTACTTATAATCGCCCTGCACACACAGAGAGGCTTTTGAGTTCATTGTCTCAAAATGAATTATTTCTATCCTCCCCTTTATTCTTCTTTTGTGATGGACCCGAAGAGGTTCAAGGGGTATCAGCCGTTCGAGATATTGTTCATAAATTTTGGCATCCTAATAAGAAAATCGTTGCTCGTGAATTGAATCTTGGGCTTGCCGAATCAATTATTTCAGGAGTTAATAGCCTATTAAATGATTACGGAAGGGTGATTGTTCTTGAGGATGATTTAGTGGTTTCTGAACAATTCCTTACCTTCATGTGCAGTGCCCTTGATTTTTATAAAGATGTAGAACCAGTCATGCAAATCTCGGGACATTCATTTGAGAATGACCCATCCCGCACACAAGACTATGCTGTTTTTTTACCATTTATTAGTTCCTGGGGTTGGGGCACTTGGGAGCGCTCTTGGAAAAAGATGGATATTCATGCAAAGGGCTGGGAAAGACTTCTGCTCCAAAAAAAACTACGTAAAGATTTTGACCTATCAGGGGCTTATCCATATACCAATATCTTGTTAGCTCAACAACTAGGATTAAATAGTTCTTGGGCTATTCGATGGAATTGGTCTGTATTTAATGAGCGTGGTTTAGTGCTTTATCCCCCCGTTACATTAGTAAGAAACGATGGGCATGATGGTAGTGGAACACATTGCAGAGATAGGGGGGAACTTGAATCGAGTGTTCTTATTGCTGAGGTTGCCTTGAAATTCCCTAGCAAAAACGAATTGATTGTCGACCCTAACTATTTTGCAAGAATCCAAAAGGCTATTCAAGATTCGCGCGGTTCTTCGTTTCAACTTCCACTTATTTGGGCTTTGGATAGATTAAGGTTTGTCCGACTCTGCATAAAAATTTACATCTTGAAAATCAAGAGGAGCATTTTCGAAAAATTGTAAATTTTTAAGTTAACAGATGTTATAAAGCACAACTTCATAATTTCTACGTCAAGAAATAAAGTTCCTCTCCAGCAGCGAGGTCGATGTTCTTTTTTGACCATAGACTCTTTTAATATGCCTGAAAAGCCTTTAAAATTAGGGAGTTTTACATTTTATGATGGGTATTTAGGGTTTTGCTCTTTAATTTGGCAATAATGTAACTAGACGTAAGTGTTGCTGTAATCTTAATTTTTAAATTTCTTTAATGCTTTATCTTTTACTTCTTAAAAGATAAAAAAACTGATGTTTTGAATGTGTTGTAGAGAAAGCCGTTGTTTAATTTTTACGTTTGATAGAAAACACTATAAGAATGATTCTTCGGATAATAAATTTCTTAATATCACCATTATTTTTAATGAGATCCAATTTTCAAATTGGATCTGGATGTAGGATTGATTATTGGCGATTACGTTCTTTAAATGGATTTTTGTCAATTGGTAAAGAGTCTGATATTCATTGTCGGATTGACTTTGATTCGCCTTCGGGTAGAGTACTCATTGGGGAGCGATGCTATATCGGAGCAAGTCACTTTGTTTGTCACTCAAAGATTGAAATTGAAGATGATGTGATTATTTCTTGGGGTGTTACCATCGTAGATCATAATTCACATTCTGTTGATTGGAAATATCGAAAAAATGACGTTTCCGATTGGAAGATCGGAAAAAAAGATTGGAACAATGTGACAATCCTGCCCGTCCATATTGGAAAAAAATCTTGGATTGGATTTGGAGCGACTATTTTAAAGGGAGTGACGATTGGTGAAGGTGCTGTTATCGGAGCTAAGGCAGTTGTCACAAAGGACGTTTTACCCTATACCGTAGTTGCTGGAAATCCAGCAAAGGTGATCAAAGTGCTAGAGAGAAATGATGAAAATAAGCGATAAATTCTCTACTGTTTATGGCGACTATTATCGTGATCAACAGGTTCTTAGGAAGCGAGAAATTTCTGGTCGTCAGACCATCTCTCATTTACTTTCTATTTTGCCCAAAAAGATTTTTGACTCATTATTAGACGTTGGTGCCGGTGATGGTTCAGTATTGTCCGAAATTGAAAAAACTGGACTTGCTAAGAACCTATATGCTGTTGAAATTTCTCAATCAGGTTGTGAAACTATAGCTTCTAGGGAATTAAAGTCTTTGCGATCCGTTAAACAGTTTGATGGATATAGAATTCAAGACGAAAATAATGTCTATGAATTAGGTTTAGCAATTCATGTTTTAGAACATGTTGAGCATGAGCGTGCCTTTTTATCAGAAATTTCAAGAGTGGCTCAATTTTTGTATATGGAGGTTCCTTTAGAGTTAACGCTTTCTGTAAATAAGGCGATTAAAACTGGCGGGATCTATGGGCATATCAATTTTTATACTCCAGAGACGTTTGTAAATCTATTGGAGACTGCAAATCTTAAAGTAATTAATTTCAAAGTATTTTCAAATACACTAGAGTATGAGTGTTTTATTGGGGGTAAGATTAAAGGTAGCATTAAATGGTTTATTCGCAAATTATTCCTTTATATTGCACCACACAAAGCCCCATTTTTTATAACCTATATGGGCGGTGCCTTTTGTACTAAAAAAGAGAGTGACACTGTATAGTGAGACAAATTCAAACTATTGTCTGGGTTACAGGAGCTCATGGATTTATTGGCAGAGTATTGTGTTCCAAACTTAAAGCTCTGGGGTATTTGGTGGGCGGTATAGGCCATGGAGCCTGGCCTCAATCTGAGTTTAAGAAAGTTGGCATTGACTCTTGGGTTAATGGAGATATTTCTACTGGTAATCTTCAGTTACTAAGATCTAATTTGGGTGTTCCCGATATCATTTTCCATCTAGCAGGGGGATCATCTGTAGGAGCTGCAATCGCTCAGCCTAAAGAGGATTTCAATAAAACAGTTGGAGCTACTGTAGAGGTTTTCGAGTGGATTAGAGAGAATCAAGTTGATACTCGAGTTGTTGCCGTCTCTAGTGCTGCGGTTTATGGCGGAACTCATAAGGGCCCCATCGACGTATCTGCCCAACTCATACCTTATTCACCTTATGGACAACATAAATTGATGATGGAAAATCTTTGTCGTTCTTACGGAGATAGCTATGGCATCAGTTCCGTGATAGGTCGGTTGTTTTCTGTTTATGGTGCCGGATTAAAGAAGCAGTTACTATGGGATTTATGCGTTAAGGCTGAAAATGAATCGACCAGAATTGAGTTAGGTGGAACTGGAGAGGAGATTCGTGATTGGTTGCATGTAAATGATGCTGTAAATAGCTTGATACACTTAGCTTCGTTTGCTAGTCCTTCCTGTAAGGTATTTAATCTTGGAAGTGGCACAGGTACCTCTGTTCTTAATATCGCCAAATTACTAATTTCTTTTTTCCCAATAAGTGGTGGCCAAGTTAAATCAATTACTTTTACCGGTAAGGCGCGACCAGGAGATCCTTTTAGTTTGATAGCGTCAGATCCCCTAAGGCTTGATGTTCCGGGTATGGAATTAGCCAGGGGTATTCAAGACTATGTACATTGGTATTTAAATCAGGATGGAAATTAGTTTGATACGCGTTGCATTTACATTTATCGGTGGCAAACATTGGATGGGGGGATATAACTATCTTAGAAATTTAATAACAGTCTTAGACCAATATCAATCCAATTCGATTTCGCCTGTATTGTTTTGTGGTGACGATATCAGCGCAGAAGAATTGATGCCGTTTAAGCAAATAAACGGCCTAAAAATATATCAACATCATGCATTTAATCGCGACAATAAATATCGATCGCTTCTAAAAGCCATTCTTTTAGGACGAGACCCTAGTGTAAATCGTATATTTGATACAGCCAAAATAGATGTTGTTTTTGAAGTTGCTCATTTTTATGGCTGGTATATGGGCCGTCCTGCATTAGCTTGGATAGCAGATTTTCAACACCGATTATTACCAAGATTATTTTCTTGGCAAGCTAAATTTACTAGAGAACTTGGTTTTCGATGTCAGATTGCATCAAAAAGACAAATAATGCTTAGTAGTGAAGACTCACGTGCTTCATGTCAAAAGTTTTACCCCAAAACTGTAGGAAGAACATCAGTTGTAAGATTTGCAATTGAGTTAGAAGATCGAAGAAACCAAGAGGAATGTATTGCGATAGCGCATGGATATGGCCTGCCTGAGCATTTTTTTTATATGCCCAACCAGTTTTGGAGCCATAAAAATCACCATTTGGTGATTGATGCGCTCAACATTTTGCGCGAAAAAGGAATTCATGATGTAGTCATTGTGGCCTCTGGTGCAGAGATTGATTCTCGGAATCCTGATCACTTCAATCAGCTTCTTGAAAAGATAGACAGACTTCAGGTGAAGAATCAATTCTACCTATTGGGTATGATTCCTTACAGCCATATTTCAGCTTTAATGCGAACTAGTAAGGCGCTCTTAAACCCATCATTATTTGAGGGCTGGAGTACGACTGTTGAGGAAGCGAAAGCTATTGGAGTTCCTTTGCTGTTGTCTGATCTTGATGTTCACAAAGAGCAGGCCGGAAACAATGCAGTTTACTTTGATCGTTATAATGCGCAGAGCCTTGCTAATGCCTTGATTCTCTTCCCTAGGTATAGTAACCAAGACCGTGAGGTGATGGAAAAAGAGGCAATAATAGCTACCAATATGCGAGTAGAGTTATTTGCAAAGGAATTTGTTATTGCCATTAAAGAGTCTATGACTCATACACAATAGTGTTCTATTTATGAAGATATCAATCATTACCGTTTCATTTAACGCCTCTGCATCAATTGCAAAAGCAATTGATTCTGTAATATCGCAGTCATATCATGAAAAAGAGCATATTGTGATTGATGGAGGTTCTACCGACGGAACCGTAAATATTCTCCAAAATTATCGCAATCATTTAAGCCATCTTGTTTCAGGACCTGATGATGGTATTTACGATGCGATGAATAAAGGCTTAGATCTTGCGACTGGGGATGTTATCTGTTTTTTAAATGCAGATGACCAGTACGCTACGAATACCGTGTTATCGCAAGTAGCCCAGCAAATGCAAAAACAGGAGTTAGATGCGCTGATGGGGGATGTGGTGTTTTTTAATCCTAAAGATCCAGACAAAACTGTGAGACGCTATCGTTCTGATCGGTTTAGTCCAGCCCGCTTGGCTTGGGGCTGGATGCCTTCGCATCCAGCTTTATTTATGAAGCGCAACATCATGAAACAGGTGGGTTACTTTAAGACAGATTACCGAATCGCGGGTGACTATGAATACGTCGTGCGCGCTTTTCAAAAAAACACCTTAAAGTACCAACATTTATCTGAGGTTTTAGTACGGATGCAAATTGGCGGGATTAGCTCGAAGGATTGGCGTTCTCGGGTACTGTTAAACCAAGAAGTTTTAAGAGCTTGCCGTGAAAATGGCTTATCTACCAATGTCTTCAAGATACTATCGAAGTATCCCTTAAAACTGATGGAGCTTTTTCAATCATAAATAGAATAATGATTAGTAAGCAATTTCCTTGTAAAGAGCCGGTACATAGTTTTAGTACTAACCAAGTTATAAGAGATTGGATTTGCTTTGCTGAAGATTCTAAATTAGCTCATTGAACACGAATTGCAAAAGCCGGCTTAAAATAACAAATGTATTAGACTTAACTCCTTAACAAATAAAAAGGTGAATCTATGAAAAAACTTCTAATGATTTTGACCCTCAGCGGTTTAGCTTTTTCACTGGTAGCTTGCAACACAATACAAGGTTTAGGTAAAGATATTGAACGATCTGCCACGTGGACAAAAGAAAAATTACCTTAAATAGAAATTATCTTAAGCCTTTTGATGGCGGTCTTTTTAAGATACTCAACCGAATAACTGATTACCATGACAGCCAATATCCCTGACGAAATCCCTTCCTCCTTACCGGATGCAGAAAAGCTTTATACGCATTTATTAGGCTTACTGAAACAAGCACAAAGTAAAAATCCTAATATTCAATTGGCCGGACTGGCTAGTGGGGGAGTTTGGGTGGCGCAGCGCTTAGCGAGGGATCTAGGATTATCTAGTTATGGGGTTGTGAATGTAAGTTTTCATCGTGATGACTACTCCGCTAAAGGTACCAGTGCGATCAATCGTTCAGAAGGGATGTCGACGAACCTACCCTTTTCTGTAGAGGGGGCTCATATCGTCCTAGTCGATGATGTCCTAGATACAGGCAGAACGGTGCGAGCTGCGCTGAATGAACTATTTGATTTTGGTAGGCCAGCTAAAGTGGAATTAGCCGTTTTAGCGGATCGCTATCGCCGGGAATTACCAGTAGAGGCTTCTTATCGCGGGGCTAAGGTAATAGAGCTCGGCGATAATCAACGTTTAGTTTTGAGTTTGTTGCCAAGCGGAAAATTAGACTTCAATACGGAACGTAAGTCATTTTCCTGAGTGGAACTCTAATTTTAAATAAGTGTTGCTCACAAGTTCTGATAGGGCGCTCAGTATTTCGTTAAGTAAATCGGTACTTAATTGATCGTCGGTAAGGTAATATGAGCTCTTCTACTTTTTTAAAACGCACAATTAAAAATTTAATTTTTCTAAGTTAGAAACTGTATGGCTACAGAGTAAAGTTACTGAGATGTGAATTGAACTCCATACTATTTTTAGTAAAAATATATTTTAGGGATTGTTCAGTCGTAAAATGTAGGCAATTTCTTAATGTTTATTGGAGTATTTAGAATTTATGGACTTTTCAGATAAAAATAATGTTACATCTTTAAATCCCTCAACTCCAAACTTCAACCTTCCTGCCTCAACAGCGCCACAGATTCAACTCAATAGTAATCAGCAATTAACCCACTTATTAACCTTAGAGGGTTTACCCAAACTAACGATTGAGCAAATTCTAGATACCGCCAATCAATTCGTGAGTTTTAATAATCCAAGCCGTGAAGTAAAGAAGCTGCCACTACTAAGGGGCAAAAGCGTCTTCAATCTCTTCTTTGAAAACTCCACCCGTACCAGAATGACCTTTGAAATTGCCGGAAATCGATTGTCAGCGGATGTGATCAACTTAGACATTCAAACGAGTTCCACCTCGAAAGGGGAAAGCTTACTCGATACGATTGATAACTTGGTGGCCATGCAAGCCGATATTTTTGTGGTTCGACATAAAACCACGGGTGCCTCTGAAGAAATTGCACGGCATTTACCTAGTTATGTGCATGTGATTAATGCTGGAGATGGTACGAATCAACATCCTACCCAAGGACTGTTAGATTTGTTTACCATGCGTCACTTTAAGAAAGATTTCACCAAACTGAAAGTCGCGATCGTAGGGGATGTGATTCATAGTCGCGTCGCCAAATCCAATATTTATGGTTTAGCTACTTTAGGTTGTCAGGATATTCGGGTGATTGGTCCTAAAAGTTTAATTCCTAGTGATCTCGATTTACAAGGCGTTAGCGTCTTCCATAGCTTAGAAGAAGGTTTAAAAGGGGTGGATGTAGTCATGACCCTCCGGATCCAAAAAGAACGTATGGAAGTAGGTCAAGTTCCAGAAGGTGAAGAATTCTTCCGGCAATGGGGACTTACCCCGGAAAGATTAGCTCTCGCCGATAAAGGGGCGATTGTGATGCATCCTGGTCCAATGAACCGTGGAGTCGAGATTGCGAGTGAAGTGGCTGATGGTCCTCAGTCCGTTATCCTGAAACAGGTGACGTTTGGTATTGCAGTACGAATGGCGGTGATGTCGATTGTGGCTGGGAATTAATTTTTAAAAATTATCAACGAAAATTTGGTATTAATTTACTAACCTCATTCTTTCCTAGAAGTTATTTGTTGAAGTATCAGTTTTATTACAACAGCAATTGTTGAAGTAACAAGAAACAATAGAAATGAATTCAAAATATGAATGAAAGCTGGACGATTGCATGGGCGGTACGAAACATTCTTGCTAATTCTTTAATGCCACCCCTCTTGTGGTTCTGGTTAGCAATTTTTTCTCTTTTGTTTTTAAATAAACGACGAAAACTTCAGTACGCCACCTTGGCTTTTTCGATTACTTTGTTGTGGGTAACAAGTACTGTCGTATTTAGTCAAGCTTTCACAGGTTGGGCTGGAAATTTAATTCACTGGCCTAAGCCATTGATTTTCAATCAAATCTCCAGTAATCCAAAATTTCAGGCGATTGTTATCTTAGGTGGTGGCGTGAGACGTGGAGCCGAAGAACTACCAGATTATCAGTCTCAAGACATTTCTAAAGAAGGGATGGAACGTCTCAGAATGGGGGCAAGATTTGTTAAATACTCGCATCTACCAGTTTTGGTAACAGGGGGGTTACCGGATAAAACAAATGTCAATGAGTTGCCCGAAGGAGTTTTAATGGCTACAGTTTTAGAAAGGGAACTAGGTACACCAGTGAAGTGGATAGAAAAAAACTCAAACAACACCCAAGAAAACGCCACATTCTCATCAAAGATATTAAAGAATGAAGGTATTCAACAGATTTATTTGGTAACCCATTTTTGGCATATGCCGAGAGCCACACAAGAGTTTACCAAGTCAGGCTTTGAGGTGATTCCAGTGCCTGTAGGCTTTGAAAGTAAGGAAAAATTTACTCCTCTTGATTATTTGCCAAGTTCCTCGGGTCTTTTGAAAACCCAACAAGTGTGGCATGAACTCATGGCTTGGGTTTTAAATCATCTTAAAAAAGATCCTACCTAATACGAATTCAGATTTGATAACATAAAAAAATTCATCAAAAAATGATGAAACCATTACAATACAAACTCTCCAAATCGTTAACGTGTGAACTTTAATATGCTTTTTCATAACCTTGCAGAAACAGTCAGATGATGGAATGGTATGTGGTGCACACAAAGCCTAGGCAAGAGTTTAGGGCTCAAGAAAATCTCCTGAATCAAGGTTTTGAAACCTATTTACCAACGATTGATATGCAAAAGTTGCTTGGTCAATCATTAGGAATTAAGCAAGAACCACTTTTTGCTAGATATTTATTTATCCATTTAGATCAAGTGCAAAGTAATTGGTATCCAATTCGTTCCACGCGAGGTGTTCACCAAGTTTTAAGATTTGGCCTGAATACAGATCCAGTGAAGGTCCCTCATGAAGTCATTCAGTTGATTAAAGATCAACTGTGTGAAATAGGTAAAAGCCCAAAAAATATGTTTGAGTTGAATGACCCAGTAGTGATTAAAGACGGGTCAATGAAGGGTTTGAATGGTAGTTTTCAAGAAATTTATCGTCAACCCAATGGAGAGCATCGTGCTTTGGTATTGATTGATTTTTTAGGAAAATTACAAAAAATAAAAGTTCCAGTCAATTCAATAAGTAAAGTAGTTAATTAGCTAGTCAATTAAATTGTTTAAATGACAAATTGATGACATTTTATATCGCTGTCATTTAACAATGGTTTAATGAAAGTCATATATTCTTTTGCAATGATTTGCAAACGGAAGGGCGGTAGCGTGGCTAATCTTTCAAATTTTCTAAAACACGAAAAAATACCATGCCATGCGTTTAGTGTATAGTTTTGATGAATAAATTAAAAAATATTAAATTTTCGTATCACTTAAGCTATTTTTAATGTCATTTAGGATGCTTTACAGTCAAAACCAATGTTTAAAACACTATTTCGTAGCCTTTGGAGAGGGATAAAAGAGTTAGGTTCAGACTCAAGTTTATCTAATCGTAGAAAAAAACGTGGGTATCGTAGCGGCTTTCAACGAGTCTTATGGGCAGGAATGCTGTTGTTTTTGTATTTCGGAGTTATTTACTATTCCATGATGAGTTCAGAGGATGGATCCGAAGATAATTCAGGCATATTGAAACTACTATTAGTAGCAACAATGGTTGCGGCTATGGGTGCGTACTTAGCCCCAAGATTTTCAGACTATGTTGAAGGTTGGACATCCTCTGGACGTAGAAAAAAATTACAAAAATCTCAAAGTAGCTTTATAAAGAAACAAGCTCAATCTGAGTCTAATCGTAAATCAAATAAATCTGCCGAATGAGTTTTAAAATTTTGACGGTCTGTACAGCAAATATCTGCAGAAGCCCAGTCGCACAAGTGATGCTTCAACAACTATTAAATAGTAATGTAGTTGTTCATTCAGCCGGCACATTGGCGATGAATGGTAATCCTGCAGATGGCATGATGCAGCAAATCATGAAAGAAAAAGGTTTCATTGGGATTGAAGAACACCGCTCGAAACCATTATTACCTTCTGTGATTAACGATTATGATTTGCTGTTATGTATGGAGAGTGAACATTTAGAAATGGTGCAAAAGATGAATCCATTTGCTACCGCAAAAGCAAAACTACTTGGACAATGGAGTCAACGTGTCGAAGTGCAAGATCCATTTGGTGGGCCTGAGTATGCTTACCGTGAATCTGTTGAGCAAATTGAGTTTCTTACTCAACAATGGGCTAAAAAATTAATCGATTTAGGAATGATTTCATGAAGTTGTTGAACTTAATAATATCTTTAGTCGTATTAGCACTATCAGGCTGTTCTGTATTGCCGGGTATGTCAGCTCATTATGCTTTACAAGACGAAATCGTAGATGGAGCAACCGATGTTCCTTTTACTTTAGTAAGGATTACGCCTTCCTTAATCGATAAAATGAGTAGGGCGGAAGAGGATGCTAGAAAGAAAGTGGTTGAAATCGGACCTATAGTCAATCTACCTACTGCCCCTTATCGCTTAGCTCCTCATGATGTCTTGCGTATTTTTGTGTATGGCAATCCGGAGTTGTCTCCAGTCATTACGACTGCTAGTACAGCAGGTCTTGCTAGTACTCCTTCAGGGCGTGTCATTGATGAAAAAGGAGATTTATTTTTCCCCTTAGTGGGTTCAGTCCACGCTGCTGGATTAACAATTACCGAGTTTAGAAAATTACTTACTCAAAAATTAAATCGTTATATCGTTGATCCACAAATTGATGTGGATGTTGCTGCATTTCGGAGTCAAAAAATATTTGTAGCGGGCGAAGTAAGATCACCTGGGTTAGTCGCCATTACGGATATGCCACTGCGCATCATGGATGTTCTTGGTCAAGTAGGGGGCTACACTCCTGAGGCAGATATTAATAATCTGCAATTAACTAGGGGTAAAGATAATATTTCGATTGATTTAGAAAAAATGTACTTTAGTGGTAACACTTCAGGAAATTTATTATTGCAAAGTGGCGATGTACTCACCATTCCTGACAGGCAGTCTCGTAAAGTATTTATTTTGGGCGAATTTGGTAATGCCAGCGGAGTTAACCAAGCGCGTTCTTACATAATGCGCCGCGGTAAAACAAGTTTGGCCGAAGTAATATCGGATGCGGGCGGTCCGAATCCCTTTTCATCTGATGCGAATAAAATTTATGTGATGCGAGCTGATGAAAATGGCGATCCGGTGATTTACCGTTTAGCGACTAGAGATCCTGCAGCACTGGTAATGGCAGATAAATTTACAGTAAGAC
>Ga0208108_1000039_pt1 | contig 28729 bp, 23 predicted proteins | sample CryBogCBE22May08_FD_184589 | JGI IMG/M metagenome (GOLD analysis project Ga0208108, IMG submission 184589) | Freshwater microbial communities from Crystal Bog, Wisconsin, USA - CBE22May08 (SPAdes) | ecosystem: Environmental > Aquatic > Freshwater > Lake | place: Crystal Bog, Wisconsin, USA...
TAGAGACTGTACGGGTAGGTCGTAAAGACAAGAGACAGTCCAGACTACAAACTGGAAACAGGCAGTGAAAGCTGTAGTAGTAAGCATAATCCTTTGGTCTGGGGTTCAAGTCCCTGACGGACCAAAAATAAAAAATGGTATGGCCCGGTGCATTGATTACACAATGTACCGGGCATATACTTTAGACTTTGTTCTGAGGCTTCTGTAACGGTCAGTGCTAACACTGGAAGAGTATCTTCTATTCGTGTCAGAGGGGGGAATACATTTTAGGCATCAAAATTTCTATTTATTTAGTAATAATCTTGATAATCAACAAGCTTTACACCATCACAATCAAATTTCAAAGTTGTTCGACAATATCCAGTTGCTGATATTGATGGGTGATCATTTAGTTAATCTTTTAAAGAGTGCCAGTGCCAACCGGGTATATCGTAATAATACGGTGATGAAAATTATTCTTTAGTGGTTTCTTCTAAGTAAATGTCGCCACAAAGAGATTTATACAAGTTGATTAAATTGATGATTTTTGCAAGCTGAAGATTGAGTAAGTTTTGTTGTTCTAGGTACAAATTTCGTTGAACAAATAATTTGGTCAGTTAGCTATCAACACCGTGCTCAAATCTTGCGCTTGCAATTAGAAGATAATTTTCATTGAGCCGTACTAATTCTGATTCGTGGGATAACTCATCATTCAACGTCGTTTGAACAGGGTGGATTCAAGGCTTGCCAATCCTAAGAAAAAAGCTAATTTTATAAATAGCAGTTTAAAAAGAGTAAACTGTCGCAAGTTGTAATTGAATACTTAAAATACAGAGAAAATTCAACAAACGTATTAAGTACGTCAGAATTTAATTTGCGATGATAGAAATTTAGCGAAAATTAACTATGTGGATTGTAAGATTAGCCCTTGAAAGACGTTACACATTTATTGTGATGTCTATTCTCATCCTAATAGCAACCCCTCTAGCCGTGATGCGAACCGCCGTTGACGTTTTGCCTGATATCAATATCCCTGTAGTCAGTATTATTTGGTCCTATAACGGCTTACCAGCAGAATTAATGGCGAATCGAATAGCTCAAACGCATGAGCGAGCTATTACCACTACCGTTAATGATATAGAGCATATAGAATCGCAATCTTTGGCAGGTTTGTCGATTGTTAAAGTGTATTTTCAACCGAATGTAAATATTGATTTGGCGATTTCTCAAATCACAGCCGTAAGTCAATCGGTCATCAAAAATATGCCTCCAGGTGTTCAATCTCCGTTGATTATTAAATATACGGCATCGAGTATCCCTGTATTACAAATTGGCATATCTAGTAAAGACCTGCCAGATGAAAAACTCTACGATACCGCAGTTAACGTAATTCGTCCTCAATTAGTCACTATTCCGGGTACTTCCATTCCAAATCCTTATGGCGGCAAAGTTCGATTAGTTTCGGTGGATATTGACCCATTAGCACTTACAGCAAAAGGTTTAATCCCTAACGATATTATTAATGCAGTTAATCTTCAAAATTTAACCCTTCCTTCAGGTACCGTTAAATTTGGTGAAAGTGAATTTTCGATTGGATTGAATGCCTCTCCCAGTACTGTAAAAGAATTAAACGATATCCCAGTAAAAACACTAAATGGTTCCACAACCTTTTTAAAAGAAGTAGCTCATGTTCGAGATGGTTATTCACCACAAACGAATATTGTTCATCAAGATGGGCAATCTGGGGTCATTATTTCTATTTTAAAAAATGGTGGTGCTTCCACACTTTCAGTAGTAAGTGGTATTAAGGCCTTCTTACCTTCAGTAATGGATCTTGCCCCCCCTAATATTGATGTGAAATATCTATTTGACCAGTCCATTTTTGTGAATACCGCTATTAATGGAGTGATTCATGAAGCCTTGATTGCTGCAGGTTTAACAGCCTTGATGTTGTTGCTTTTCCTAGGAAATTGGCGTACTACCGCTATCATTTCTATTTCGATTCCATTATCTATTTTCACATCAATCATTATTCTTCACAGTCTTGGTGAAACCATCAATATTATGACTTTGGGTGGTTTAGCTTTAGCGGTAGGTATTCTCGTCGATGATGCAACAGTCACCATCGAAAATATTGAACGTCATCTACATATGGGCAAAGAACTTTACCAGGCAATTTTGGATGGAGCTGGTGAAATTGCAATTCCGGCTTTTGTTTCAACCATTTGTATTTGCATCGTATTTGTACCTATGTTTTTTTTACAGGGTGTAGCAAAATTCTTATTTGTTCCATTAGCAGAGGCTGTCATCTTTGCGATGTTGGCTTCTTATTTCTTATCAAGAACATTAGTACCTACTTTAGCGATTATGATGCTCGCCAAGTCAGAGAATGAGGGTCTTATCAGCAGATTCATTACAAAATTGCACCACAAATTTAATGATCAATTTGAGATTTTCCGCAATGCATACTCAAATGTCTTGAGTTCCGTATTGGCTCATCGAACTCAATTTGCCGTGGCATTTTTAAGTTTCTGTGTTTTATCTTTTGGAATTTTCTTTATTTTAGGTCGTGACTTATTTCCTCAAATTGATTCCGGACAAATTAAATTGCATATGCGTGCAACCAGCGGAACGCGAATTGAAAAAACTTCAGCGATTGTGGCTGAGGTCAGGGATGTTATCAAAGAAGTGATTCCACCAAGTGACCTCGATGTAACCATTGACAACATAGGATTGCCATATAGTGGCATTAATTTATCCTATAGTAACTCCGGCACCATTGGACCTCTTGATGCAGATATTTTAATTTCATTAAAAGATGGGCATCGCCCAACTGAAGAGTATGTAGTTAAGTTGTTACCGGAGCTTCGCCAACGATTTCCTGGCAATGAATTTTATATTTTATCCGCAGACATCGTGACACAAATTCTTAACTTTGGTATTCCTGCTGCGATCGATATACAAATTAAAGGTAAAAGTTTACGAGAAAATGCCCTCATTGCAGCCCGTCTTCAAAGTAAGATTAATGCGGTACCTGGTGCAGCAGATGTGCATATTCAAGAACGTGGGGATGCCCCAACGATCAAAATGGTTATGAATCGAACCAGATTACAAAATGTTGGAATCAGCCCCACTGATGTTGCTCAAGGCATTCTGTTACCGCTTGCAGGTAATACCTCAACCGCACCTATTTTTTGGCTAAACCCAGCCAACCAAATTGCTTATGTCTTATCACTTCAAACTCCTCAGCATAAAATTCAGTCCATGGATGATTTACTTCAATTACCAGTGGGAAATGTTGCCAATGCCTCAGTAACTCAGAAAGCAATTGGTTCTCCACAATTATTGGGTAATTTGGTAACACCAATTCCAGAACAAGAATTTATGGTGGTAGATCGTTACGATATTCTTCCGGTCATAAACTTATATGTAAACACACGTGGAAGGGATTTAGGTTCCGTCGCACGGGATGTACAAAAAATTGTGGATGAAGAATCAGGTCAATTGCCAAAAGGTACAAAAATTATTATTCGTGGCCAAATTAAAACAATGGAAACATCCTACCTTGGTTTGATGGTTGGTATTATTGGTGCGATGGTTTTAGTTTATCTACTGATTGTTGTTAATTTTCAGTCGTGGATTGATCCGTTAATTATTATTAGTGCATTACCTGCTGCATTGGCTGGGATTGCTTGGATGCTTCTTCTCAGTGGAACAAACTTAAGTGTTCCTGCGCTGACAGGTGCCATTATGACAATGGGTGTAGCTACAGCTAACAGTATTCTAGTAGTCTCCTTCGCTAAACAAAAATTAGATGAAGGATACGCTCCATTAGAAGCTGCATTAGAGGCAGGTAGAACGCGCTTAAGACCCGTTCTTATGACGGCAATTGCAATGATTCTAGGCATGATTCCGATGGCAATTGGCTTTGGAGAAGGTTCCGAACAGAATGCGCCACTGGGTCGTGCTGTCATTGGAGGATTATTATTCGCAACCATATCCACCTTATTTTTTGTTCCTGTTGTATTTGGAGCTATCCACAACCGTTTCGCTTTAAAGAAACAACCTTAAATAGACCTTTACATTAACGATATGCAACCAAATCAATTTGAGATCAATCCCCAAGATCACAAATCCTCCTTTAGAAAAGTAAAAGTCACCTTATTCGGTGTAATACTTCTTCTTATAGCTGGACTAATGATCCATTTCTTTTTAAAAGCTCAGCACCAAAAACAACTGGTTATACGTGCAGAAACGAATTCAATCGTTTATGTACAAACAACCAAAATCAATAAAGATGCAAATAATTTTGGTATTACTCTACCTAGTACTGTTCAAGGTATTAATGAGGCACAAATCTATGCACGCGCCAATGGTTACGTAAAAAAATGGTTCAAAGATATTGGTACTACCGTGAAAAAAGGCGATTTACTGGCCGAACTTGATATTCCAGAGGTAGAAAAACAAGTAGAGGAAGCTAGCACGAACTATGAATTAGCAAAAAAAGCCTACGAACGTTGGAAAAATTTGCGTGAACAGGACGCTGTCTCACAGCAAGAATTTGATGAAAAACTAAATGCCTTTCGACAAACAGATGCGGTTCTAAAAAGACTTCAAAAGCAGTTTGAATTCCGAGAGGTCAGAGCCCCTTTTGATGGCATCATTACAAAACGAAATATCAATGTTGGTGACTTAGTAAATTCAGGAAATTCGGGTGTGGCATCTTCCCTTTTTTCCATTTCGCAAAATAAGCAATTAAAACTGTATGCCTATGTTCCACAGAACATGTCAGACCTCGTCACCGTTGGTACGCCGGTTGAAGTCTCACTAAATGAAAATCCTGATGCAAAAATTAAAGCTATAGTGTCAAAAATTGCATCAGCAGTTGATACATCTACGCGCACGATGCAAGTAGAAATATTATTGCCTGAAAAAACATCTCTCCTTCCTGGACTTTATGTAGAGGTGAACTTTAAACTTCGCAACGACCATCGCATCGTTATACCAACAAAAACATTATTATTTGCTGTGAATGGTATTAATGTTGCTGTAGTGAATAATGGTGTTGTAAAACGAAAAAAAGTTGTATTAGGAATTGATTATGGACAAAATGTTGAGATTAAAAGTGGTATCAGCCCTGAGGATGAAATCATTATGAATCCACCTGATTCCATACTAGATGGTCAAAAAGTTGTTGTACAAAATACATCAGAAAATAAATCTGTGAAATGAAACGTCTCACTAGCGTCAGTTTATTATCAATTGTGTTGGGTGCTTGTACAATCGGCCCTGATTATGTTCGACCTGAGTTTGTACCACCCAGTAATTGGAAAACGATTAGTGAAAAAAAAGACATTTCATGGCAGCTAGCGCAGCCGAAAGATAATGTCGCAAAAAGTTCTTGGTGGGAAATTTACAATGACACAACATTAAATCAGTTAGAACAGCAAGCACTTGTTAGTAATCAAACCATCGCAATTGCTTTAAATCGTATTGATCAGGCGAGTGCAGGACTAGAGACAAGATCGGCTGCTAGATTACCGGTTGTACAAATTGGGGTGGTTGGGTCGGATGGAAAAATCTCCGCCAATCGCCCATTGACAAATTATGCAACCCCAAATCAAACAACGACCCAATGGGATTTAAAGCCAATCGTTTCCGTTTCCTATGAGTTTGATTGGCTAGGAAAAATTCGTCGCGATGTTGAGTCTGCTAAAGCAGTCGCAGAACAATCTCAATATGACTTTGAAAATGTCAAACTTGTAATGACTGCTCAATTAGCCCAACTCTATTTTGCTATTCGACAATCGGATGAGGAGTTACAAGTTCTTAATGAGATACAGCAAATTCAATTAAAAAGTTTAAACTTCATTAAAAAACGTCATGAGGAAGGACTAGCAAATTCAGCCGAGGTTAATTTGCAAAATAGTACACTTAAAGTGACCATGGCGCAGATTGAATTACTTAATGGACAGCGAAGAGTTCAAGAAGACGCCATTGCAACCATGGTTGGTGTCCCTGCACCATCTTTCCAACTTCCAAGTGGAAAATTACCTTCAGTCGTACCAGTCATACCAGCTGTTTTACCAAGTGTTCTTCTTGAAAGAAGGCCAGATATTGCTTCTGCAGAGAGAGCGATGATATCCGCTAATGCCCAAATAGGTGTGTCTAAAGCCGCCTATTATCCTAGTTTAATACTAGCGCCCACTTATTTGGGCTATGAGGCCACAGCTATTCAGGATCTTTTGAGTATCCCTTCTATGATTTGGTCTATTGGACTTCAGGCTACCCAAACATTATTTGATGGCGGTCGTTTAGAGGGGGGTGTAAATTTAGCTAAAGCAAATTACCGAACTTCAGTCGCTACTTATCGTCAGACAATACTGTCCGCCTTTCAAGAAACTCAGGATGCTCTTGGCAATCTTGAGCAAATAACTAAAGCCAGAGCATTACAAGAGGAGGCACTAGCTAGTCAAAATCGAGCCTTGAAAATTTCTCAAATCCGCTATCAAGCCGGCTTAGACAATGTTAACAATCTTCTTTTAACTGAACAAAACCAATTAAGTATTGCCAGAGCCGCCACACAACTTAAAGCCTCGCAATTAATTAGTTCGGTTGGCTTGGTTAAAGCTCTTGGTGGTGGGTGGTAAAATTCCTCATCTTTGCCTTATAAGATAATTAGCCATCGTATAAGCTAATACTCTAGGGATTGAGTCGGGTTAATTACCGAAATCAATCCCTTCTGCTATCCTAATTAAACTGTCCAACCTTTATGGGTCAGTTCAAAGTGCTATGACCCATTTAATATCCTAGTGAGGGGACAATTTGGTCGTTTAAAATACGAACTTGACCAGTAAAATTCGCGAGTCTAAAATTCATCGTTTATCAGTGGAAAATAAACTTGATGGTCATTGAGTTTAAATTGAGTTGACTACTGTGGCTTAGTTGGCCGCTCTTAAGAGGAAAAATTGTATGCATTATGGAGCAATGGGCGGGAGTGAGTGCTCTATGTTGGATGCGATCCTGAGCAGGATAATGGGCCCCTCACATCAAGGTCAATATATCGACATTGGTGCCGCCCATCCAGTCATCCTATCCCATACTAATGCTTTATACCTGTCCGGTTGGCGGGGTATAAACGTTGAGCCTAGATACGATAGATATCAGCTTTTCTTGGAGGCGCGACCTGAAGATACTAATCTACATTGTGCGGTAGGAGCTATGCGCGCTAAGCCGGAGTTTCTGGAAAGTGGTCAATCTGTTCTACAGGATAGCGACGCAACGATAGAAAAGCGTTTAGTCGAGATCCTTACTGGAAATGAGGTTCTTGCGAAGGCATCAGGTCCCGTTGATTTGCTGGTGGTTCACGCCGATGGATTTGAAGAGGAAGTACTGCGGTCCATGGATCTTAGGCTCTATAAGCCTAAAGTAGTGATCGTCGATGCGATGCGCTCACTTAAGCTGGTCACTCCAGGGCCATGGGCGACTGATGGGTACGAACGATGGGAGTATTTGTTACTATCAAGTGGGTATCGCTTAACCTACTCGAACGGGATCGATCGCTTCTATGTTCGAGATGATTTCCAGAACCTACCGGTGCAAGAGCTCGATTATGCCGGCAGTTCACATTGCCCCACTTTCTATATACGTAAGTGGATCCTGTCAGAGACTGCACGTTTGGAGCAGGCACATTTGGAGGAGTCGAATAGGCTACGCCTTGCACATCAGAGGGAAATTGAGCTTCTCGAAGCAGGGCTTTTTGATAAGGAACGAACTATCCTCGAGCAAGGGCGCGCTTTGGATGCCTACCGGCAAGCATACTATCCATTAAGTTTGGTACTTCCCGCTTTGCGAACTGGGGTCGCTTGGTGTAAAAGAGCAAAAGACCTCCTACGACCTCGACTAGGTAATCTGCGCCAATACCAACCTCGCGATCTGTCGGTGCCTCCTCATTACTTTAAGAGTTCTCGGCCGATATCTCCTCCCCGTATACTCTTGATAACACCCAGCTACCAGCAGGGCCAGTTCATTGAGTTCACGATGCGTAGCGTCCTAGACCAAGGGTATCCTGCGTTAAGCTACTTTGTTCAAGATGGTGGCTCGACAGATAACACCTTGGAAATCCTCCGCAAGTATGAACAAAAGCTTGCGGGTTGGATATCGGCTCCTGACCGCGGTCAGGCCCATGCAATCAATCTTGGATTTGCTCGTGCCGATGGCGAGATTATGGGGTGGCTTAACTCAGATGATCTTCTCTTACCTGGATCGCTGGCGTATGTCGGTGATTACTTTACCCGCCATCCGGATGTGGATGTGGTTTACGGTAACCGTTTGCTAATCGATGAAAATGGTCAGGAAATAGGGCGTTGGATTCTTCCTGGGCACGACGGTCGAGCGCTACAATGGGCGGACTACGTTCCACAGGAAACTCTTTTTTGGCGGCGCGAACTATGGGATCGGGTAGGTGCTAATGTGGATGAATCTTTTCAATTCGCAATGGACTGGGACCTGCTAGTTAGGTTCCAAGAGGTTGGAGCTAAGTTCGCACATCTGCCCCGTTTTCTAGGCGCTTTCCGAGTTCACTCTGAGCAAAAGACTTCTGCCTCCATCGATGATCTCGGCTTCAAGGAAATGACTCGAATTAGAAATCGTCTACACGGGCGAACACCAGGTTACACCGAAATTCGAGCTGCGCTCGCTCGATTCTTGCTCCATCACATCCTGCACGATATACTATACCGACTGAGAAACCGACTAGGATTAAAACAATGAAAAAGCTCGCCCTCATCCTGTGCTTGGCCGCACTGATTCTTTTTGGTTGCAAAGGGAGAGAGCAGACTACAGAAACAGTCCGCACATATTACCTGATGGGCCAACTGCGCAGCGAAGCAAAGATCAAGGACGGCTTACTTGATGGTCAATCCATAGAAAATTATCAAAATGGCAATAGAAAAGGCGAGGCAATTTACAAGGCTGGGTTGCTAGATGGTAAAAGTATTTCCTATTTTGAAAATGGCCAACCAAAATCCGAGGCAAGTTATACCTCGGGCGTTCTCAACGGTGTCAGCACTAACTGGTACGAGAATGGCAAAAAAATGAGTGAAGCCACCTTTGTGATGGGGAGCTTGATGGGCAAGGTCAACGAATGGCATTCGAGCGGAACCCCCAAATAATTCGCTTGATACTGTTTAATGATTGCATTTTCTCTCACGCTGGCAGTTCTACTGTATTGGAGCCTGCTTGGTTTTGCGGTTTCAAGTGCTCTGGGTCTTGGCCGAGCTGGTTTGCAGCGCACCCTACTTAGTCCTTCATTGGGCCTTGTTGTATTACTGTTGCCCGTTTTTTTTCTCAGTCGGTCGGGCCTGCCTGTCGTCTCCTTTGCACTGCCCCTTGTAGTGTGCCTAGCTCTTATGGCGATTGTCTTTCTGGCATGGCGCCGACCCAATGTGCCTTGGCGCGACTTGCGGGTACCGGGGATTCTAATGTTAGTCGCCTTGGCGCTTACCGGCTGGCCGATAGTACGGTTCGGTTTTAACTGGATCAGTTTTGGTAATGATGACATGGCCAACTATGTCTTAGCTGCCCAACGATTCCTACAAAACGGATATACAAACCTGCCTGACCTGCCGACCTATCTGACTGGTAAGAACTACTCCCTAGCCTATTGGTACATGCATGTGGCGGCGGGTGCTCGTCCAGGATCTGAGTTGATGCTAGCCACAGTTTGGGGTGTCACCGGCCTCAATGGTCATCAGATTTTTATGCCTCTCATCCTCGCATTACATCTGGTGCTGATTGCTTCATCAGGGGCTGTTGTAGCTGGCGTAACCGGCCTGAAAGGTATGCTCTCAATGCGGATACGCCGCAAGCGACGCTTAGCCGTCTACCTTACCATGGCATGGATGGTTTTCTCCCCGCTGTCATCACTAGGAACCCTTTATCAGCTGATCGCTCAAGTTGGAGGGCTAGGGTTGATGATGTCAGCGCTGACGCTACTTAGCCAATCTGCTAGCACTCGTTGGCGCCGTGAAACTGCTCAGCACGTTGGGATTGGACTGTTGGTTGCGGGTTTGCTTATATGGTACCCAGAGGTACTGCCTTTTCTGCTACTGAGTTGGCTTTGCTGGGCCGGGGCTGCTGTTTGGTGGGCTAGACGAGTGGGCGCTACCGTTACGTTACAACGCATGTGGCTAACTGCACTGGCGCTAGCATGCCTCATCTTGGTGTTCAATCGGTACTTACTTATTGTTCTGCGTTTCATGCTGGGACAGTCTATTCAAGGACTAGAGGCGAACGACCCAGGTGCACTGTATTTTCCGTTCTACTTGATACCAAGTGGCATTGGTTATTTTTGGGGCTTGCTCCCGATCGGCTTTCTGGTTCCTGAGCCTTGGATGTCAGCGGCTATCTTAGTTGGCATTGTGCTCTGCATTGGTCTAATTTTGTGCATCGTTCGCCAACTGCGGCAATCTTCGTCTGTAGCTTTCATGGCTATGGTCATGTTACTTCTAGGCGGTATATTGTTTTACCGCGGTAACGATTTTGGGCTCTACAAACTAGCGATGTATCTACAGCCTGTCATCGCTGGAGTTATTGCCTGCGCGATAGCCAGTGCGCCAGTCCGTAAAAGTTTGGCCGCCATTAGCCTGATTTTTGTGGCGCAGATACCAAGCCAATATGCATACGTCCTCCGAAGTACGGGTAATACTACAGGTACGCTGACTGAGATTCCCTTCGCCTCGCAGAACGCTCTAGCTAGTCAATTCAATACCTTCATGAAAGACCATGAAGGTGCACACCCAGAGGGATTTTATTCCGACTCTTCAAACGTGGTACTTGCCAAGATTCAATCTCTCTATACCCAGAACACTAGTCTAATTTTTCCATCGAAGGAATATTATTGGGGCGGTGACCGATTAGGAGAGTTCGCCAGGGCTAATGGATACGGTGATTTCTGGAGTAAAAGCCTGGAGGAGCATGCAAAACTTGTCGCCCGCCGCCAGATTACATTGACTGATGGTCTGACTAACCAATTTTCTTTGCCACAGGCGGCTGCATCGCTCCATGGTCGTACCCTCATTATGAATTCACCAGAATTCAGCCTCTTCAACCGGTTCGGAAAGCCGAGCTCGTCGGAGGCTTTTCGAATCGAGACTCAACCTAATAACCACCTAATTTTCGTGGATTCCTCGCTCGGGGCTCACTACTATTTAGCGAGAAAGCGTAAGAACTCGATTGCTTTTTATCAAATGGAAGCCGACCCGATGTTTCCAGGCCGTCAAATGGCGGGTGTGGGTCGTCACATGCTCTTACTAGCCATGGGGGTAACCGATCGGCCGAGACTATTGATTGAGTTGACCGACAGTGTACTCAGGCAGTATGACTCGGCGTTGCCTGAGCCGATTGTTCATGGACAGAGCCAGCAGGTAGTTCGATTCGTTGGTCGGGGAAGTGGACGAATCTTGACAGAACCGTTGGAACCGATAATGGTTGATGACTTAGCTTTTTTTCATCTAGATATGGGGCGTGATGGTCTTAAGTTTCCGCACCCGCCTACCAACCTAATTTCTGGGCTGTATGGTAAGGATGTCGCGTTAGACAGTCGCTACCTAACCGCTTTTGCGCGGGATGTCTCACTGATATCTAAGGAGCAAGCGGCAGCGATGGTACCACCGACTTCACTGTCTAGGTTCCCCTCTGATCTTGGGCACTCAGGATTACAGTACTCCGGTATCTACGAGGATGGTTGGGCTTCTGAGCATGTCTTTGTTGTACTCGCCCCTGCTGACGTGAAGGTCAAGAATAAGCTCACCCTCCGTGGTATGATTCCAATGATCAATGATCAGAGTTTCGAGTGCCTACTTACCATTCGAGTAGATGGTGAAATCGTAGCGCAGAAGAAGCTTGGTCTGGGTGATTATGAGTTGAGTGCTCAGATTAAAGCGGGAAGCGGGAGTCGCCGGATTGAATTGATTTTTGATCAATGGCAGATTCTGCCTAATGGCGACAGTCGTCCTACAAGTGGGTTGATCAAGTACATCGGATTTTCCAAGGACCAATTACCATGACACAGACAGAAGTAGATATTTCCATTGTTGTTCCGGTCTACGCTGAAGAGGCTAATATTCTGCCGTTCCTTCAACGGACTGAGGCGGTCCTCGAAAAAATGAGTGTTAGCTATGAGATTATTTTCTCACTTGACCCTAGTCCTGACCGAACGGAGGAAGTAATCGGTCGTGAAATATTACGCAATCCACGGATAAAGCTGATCACATATTCACGTCGTTTCGGACAACCTGCAGCGACAATCGGAGGAATTCTTCATTGTTTGGGACGTCATTGCGTGGTGATCGACGTTGACCTGCAAGACCCTCCAGAGACAATTGAACCCATGTATGCAAAGCTCGCAGAGGGTTATGAAGTCGTCTACGCGGTGAGGCGATCGCGTGCAGGAGAGACTATCGTAAAGCGATTGATTGCTCATCTAGGTTACAAAGTAATTAATAGCCTAAGTGACGTTCAGATTCCAAGGAATGCCGGTGATTTTCGTATCATGACCCGGAGAGTAATTGAAGAACTACGTTTGATGCCTGAGTCACATGGGTTCCTGCGTGGCTTGGTCGCCCATATCGGTTTCCGACAAACCTCAATCGAATATGACCGCGATCCCCGTTTTAGCGGGCATGGTAAGTACAACCGGCTTACGGGTTCGGTGAAAATCGGTCTCAATGGGATTATCAGTTTTAGTAGTAGGCCTTTGCAATTGATGTCGGTTGCTGGTTTCATTCTGGCGAGCTTTAGTTTTCTGCTCGGCGCTTGGTACGTATTCCAGCACTTCATTGGAGTTCCGCTGACAGCTGGACTTCCGACCACGGTTTTAGTGGTAACTTTTTTTTCTGGAGTTCAGCTTCTTTCGCTTGGTCTAATTGGTGAATACATAGGCCGTATTTATGATGAGGTTAAGCGTAGGCCCATGTATATCGTGGATAAGAAGCTTAACATCGGTCAGGGACCGACCCGCGATGAATCTGAAAGATGACATTTCCTCTAGCATCCTCAGGTCAAATAATCAGTGGGCAACTGATGCGTTTTTTATGTGTCGGCGGCTCGGCAGCTGGAATCTATTTCGCGATAGTCCATACATTGACCATCTGGGTCAAGTTGCCCGTTATGCTCTCAATTTCTGTTGGCTATATCTGCTCGGTAGTATTCCACTTTCTTGTCAATCGTCGCTACACCTTCGGTCAAAAAGGCAATTGGTCAGTGACCGAACTTTTACGATACATGACTGTCGCTGTGTTGAATTATGTCCTCACAGTTGTAGTGGTGAGCCTGCTCACACAGAACACAACAATTGGTCTGAACCTTGTGGTGGCCTGTGCGATTCTCACTACGACGAGTTTCGGATTTTTGGCCTCGCGTTACTGGATTTTCAGGTCCTCAAGGAGTTGCCATGAGTAAGCACTATATCATCACTGGTTGTGCAGGCTTCATTGGTAGCCAACTTGTCGACCGCCTTCTCGCCACAGGCCACCGGGTCACTGGAATTGATAATTTTTCTACTGGTCAGCGTCGCTTCCTGGAGGGCGCCTTGAGCTTTCCAAATTTCCACCTTTGCGAAATCGACCTGTTGGACGCCGCTGCAACGCAAGCAGCCTTCAAAGGAGGAGACTGCGTCGTTCATCTAGCCGCTAATGCAGACGTCCGATTCGGTCCCAGCCACCCTGGTCGCGACCTCCATCAAAATACGATTGCTACATTCAATGTCTTGGAAGCAATGCGGGCCCAGAAAATTCAGCGAATTGCATTCTCCTCAACAGGCTCTGTATATGGGGAGGCACAGATCATTCCAACACCAGAGGATGCTCCTTTTCCAGTCCAGACCTCGCTATATGGTGCCTCTAAACTCGCTTGCGAAGGAATGATTGCCGCTTACTGCGAGGCCTATGGGTTTCAGTCATGGATTTATCGTTTTGTATCAATCCTCGGTGAGCGTTACACTCACGGTCACGTGTTCGACTTCTACAGACAATTAAAAACTGATCCTACTAACTTGCGTATCTTGGGTGATGGTCGGCAACGAAAAAGTTATCTTTACGTGCAGGACTGCATAGACGCTATTCTGCTAGGAATGAATAAAGCGACTGAAAAGGTCAATATCTTTAATTTGGGAGTTGACGACTATTGCGAGGTCAACGACTCGATTGATTGGATCTGCAATACCCTTGGCGTCCAGCCAACTCGCCATTACACTGGCGGTTCTCGTGGTTGGGTCGGCGATAACCCATTTATCTACCTTGATACACAGCGCATCCGAGCATTGGGCTGGTCTCCTTCGATTAGCATCAGCTTGGGTGTAATTCGGACTGTAGAATTCCTGCGTGCTAACGAATGGGTGTTGGAGTCCCGGCTATGATAGAGAAGCCATTACGTGGAAGGATAGCTCTGATCACTGGTGGAAGCCGCGGGCTAGGGTTTGAAATCGCCCGCCAATACCTTGCAGCTGGCGCATCAGTGGCTTTGTGCGCACGAACCTTCGATCTGACGGTAGCCGCTACCGAGGTACTTCGCTCGAACTTGGACGACTACCAAGATGTTATAGGCATCGTCGCAGATGTAGCGCAACAGGCTGACGTTACACGTCTGCAGACGGAAGTCCTGCAACGTTTTGGTCGCATCGATGTTTTGGTAAACAACGCAGCTATACAAGGCCCAATGGGTCCAATTGAGTCGGTAGATTGGCAGGAGTGGGTTCATGCACTCGAGATTAATTTAATGGGGTCAGTGTTGTTGACTAGAGCGGTTGTTCCAGCAATGAAAATACAGGGTTGGGGTAGGATTGTTCAATTGTCTGGTGGAGGAGCTAACAGCCCTATGCCCGGAATCAGTGCCTACGCAGTGTCCAAAGCTGCCATAGTGCGTTTCGTGGAGACTCTTGCACGTGAGTTGGAGGGGACTGGGGTTGAGATCAACGCCTTGGCGCCTGGAGCCTTAAACACGCGCATGCTCGACGAAGTCATTGCCGCAGGTCCAGAGAAAGTAGGGGCAGCCTATTTCGCTCGAGCCAGACAGCAGAAAGATACAGGCGGTGCCGACTTGCGAGAGGCGGCAGAACTAGCTGTTTTTCTTGGCTCGGATGCTAGTCGAGGGATCTCAGGTCGCCTAATTAGCGCCGTGTGGGACAACTGGCGTAACTTGCCCGAACATGTGTCGACCTTGGCTGAAAGCGATGTCTACACCCTTCGTCGAATCATTGCAAAAGACCGTGGTTTAGATTGGGGGGACCGATGACATTTGGTGTTGCCATCGTGGGTTGCGGATTAATCGGTGCAAAGCGGGCAGCAGTTCTTGGACCAGAAGGTAGATTGGTCGCTTGCGCTGACTTAGATCTGAAGCGTGCCATCGAGCTAGCTTCATTACATGGCGCGCTTGCAGTTGATGACTGGCGTCAAGTCCTAGAATTAGCTGAGGTGGATATAGTCATCGTCTCAACACGGCACGACGGACTTAGCGAGATAACCCTAGCAGCGATTGCCGCAGGAAAGCATGTCCTCGTCGAAAAGCCAGCTGCCCGTTCAGTCTTAGAAATAGAGACGGTTCTGGCGGCACTTAAGAATACCCGTGTCAAGGTTCGTGTTGGCTTTAATCACCGGTATCACCGCTCAATGCGAAAAGCTCGTGAACTCATCGATAGCGATGCTATTGGTGAGTTAATGTTCATTCGTGCCCGCTATGGTCACGGCGGCCGACTCGGTTACGAAAAGGAATGGCGGGCGGACCCTGCCTTGTCAGGTGGAGGCGAGCTGATCGATCAGGGGCCACACCTGATTGATTTATCCCGATACTTCTTGGGAGACTTCACACGCGTTAGCGGTTTCGCACATACATTCTTCTGGGATATGCCGGTGGATGACAATGCATTCCTCCTACTACGGACAGACTCCGACAAAACTGCCTTCCTTCACGCTTCATGCACAGAGTGGAAGAACCTTTTCTCCATGGAAATTTACGGACGCATGGGGAAGCTCGATCTATCTGGACTGGGTGGAAGTTACGGAGTGGAACGTATTACCTGGTATCGTATGCTAGCTCAGATGGGGCCTCCAGAAACAACCGCCTGGGAGTACCCTATGCAGGACGACTCCTGGGCTATTGAAATGCGTGAGTTTTATGAAGACATAAACACTGGACGGGATCCTTCAGCTTCGTTGCACGATGCACAAGCATGTCTTTCCATCATCGAGTCTATTTATAGAGAGTCTGGTTATGATTATCGCCCGTAGCCCATTGCGAATCACCTTGGGCGGTGGTGGTACCGACCTACCCTCTTACTACAGCGAATATGGTGGGCTGGTCATCTCTGCTGCAATCGATAAGTATGTCTATGCCACGGTCATGCGTCCCTTTCAGCCGGGAATTTACCTAAAGTACTCGCAGATGGAGCACGTTCAGTTTATAAATGAAGTACGTCATCCCATCATCCGTGAGGCTTTGGTTGTAGCCGGCATGGACACTCAGCAGATAGAAATTACTACGCTCGCAGATATCCCGGCCGGTACTGGGTTGGGGTCATCTGGCAGCTTCACAACTGCCCTGCTGAAGGCTCTTTATGCGCACCGTAAGCACTATATCCATCCGCTTGAATTGGCGGAACAGGCCTGTCATATCGAAATTGAGCGTCTGGCAGAACCGGTTGGCAAGCAAGATCAGTACATCGCAGCTTTAGGTGGTTTAACTTGCTTTGAATTCAACCGTCAGGGTCAAGTTCTTGCCACGCCCCTTGGCATTAGTGAAAGTACCGTCCACGAGCTTGAAGATCGATTGCTTCTGTTCTTCACTGGGTTCTCTCGTCGCGCAGGCTCGATCCTCAGTGACCAACTTGAACGTACCACGCAGCAAGATACAGAAATACTTGAAAATCTTCACTTCACCAAGGAGCTCGGTCTTCGCTCCAAGGTAGCCCTAGAGGCGGGAGACCCTTTGCTATTTGGCAAGTTGATGAGTGAGCACTGGGAGCACAAGAAGAAGCGCTTCGGGGGCATGAGCAATCCACAGATTGACGCTTGGTACGAACTAGGTTGTGCAAATGGAGCCATTGGTGGCAAGCTGGTGGGTGCGGGTGGAGGTGGGTTCCTAATGTTCTACGCTGAGGATACCCTACGGCTTCGTCTTGCGATGCAGGGCGCAGGCCTTGAGGAGGTCCGCTTCCGATTCGATTTCGAGGGCACGAAGATTGTACTGTCCTAAATCCGATGTTTAATGTCGCATTGTTAGCGGGTGGTCTAGCAACTCGCATGGCCCCATTAACCGACCGTTGTCCTAAGTCTTTACTGGATGTGGCTGGGCGCCCCTTCATTTTGCATCAGCTTGACTATTTTCGGAATCAGGGCATCGAACGGGTGGTACTTTGTGTTGGTCATCTGGGCGAGCAAATCCGCGATGTCGTAGGGGATGGCAGCGCCTTCGGTCTTGAGATTCTTTACTCCTCGGACGGTAATCATCTCCTTGGGACAGGTGGCGCGCTGAATCAGGCCCTGCCATTACTGGGGGAGTGTTTTTTTGTGCAGTATGGCGACTCCTTTTTACCCATCGATTACAAACAAGTGGCGCAAGCATTTATGCAGGCCCGGCAGCCAGCGCTCATGACTGTGCTAGAAAATGCAGGTCGCTGGGATCGCAGTAATGTCGAATTTTCCGGTAGTAAGCTAGTTGCCTACCGCAAAAACGCTACCAATCCTCATATGCGCCATATCGACTACGGTCTATCCGTATTATCTTCCGAGCTTTTCATTGATCGGCAACCGGGTGAGCCATTCGACCTCGCCGATTTATTTCACAACCTGTCACTTGAGGGGAAGCTGGCCGGCCACGAAGTAAGTACCCGCTTTTATGAGATCGGCTCACCGAACGGGCTGCAAGATACAATCAATTATTTTCAGACTTGAAATGCACAATGAGCTATCTTCAACAATTCTTCGGAGAGGCTCTTGTGATATTCGTCATTCTAGTGTTCGTTAGGTCGATAGACTTGACTGCTAATTGAATAAAAAGGTTTGGTTGAGTTTGCTGGGGATCCGAACATTTTTTGGCTTGCCCAATGAATACATTCATCAATACTTGATTATTGTGCAATATCAAAAAGTTTCAACGCAACACGCTTTTAACCCTCCTGCTGATTAATCTTAATGGCGGTTTCACTCGAAGTTGTTTATATTTTTTGTAGGCTTAAATCGGTACGTATATCGAGAAGATAACATTACTAGATAAACTCGAAAAAAATAAAAATCACAACTATTGAGAAAAATAAACTTCTTTTTTTACTACTCAATTTTTCAATAAAATGGCATAAATAAGAATATAATCGATTATCTTTCAGACTTCATACGCACAATGAGCTATGTACAACAATACCTCGAAGAGGCTCTTGCTATCACTCGGCAACTTGACGTCCAATGTATCGAGGCAATGGCGTTGTTGTTGCGAGAGGTACGTGACCAAGGTGGTCGAGTTTTCTTTATTGGAGTTGGAGGCAGTGCAGCAAACTGCTCGCATGCGGTCAATGACTTCCGAAAAATAGCTGGTATCGAAGCATACACACCGACTGATAACGTTGCTGAGCTAACCGCGCGCACTAACGATGAAGGTTGGTCTAGCGTTTTTGTAGAGTGGCTCAAGATCAGTCGTCTAGGGCCGAGAGACGCGATCTTCGTGATGTCTGTGGGCGGAGGCAGTCTAGAGCAAAACATCAGTCCCAATATAGTGCTTGCATTGCAATATGCTAAATCCGTGCAGGCTCGTATTACGGGCGTGCTTGGCCGCGATGGCGGATTTGCAGCCACCGTTGCTGATGTTTGTGTGATTATCCCGACGGTCAATCCGGAGACTGTTACGGCTCATTCGGAGGCCTTCCAGGCGGTTGTCTGGCATCTATTAGTAACTCACCCTGAATTGAGATTAATCCATGGCAAGTGGGAAAGTGTAAACACGTCTCTCAGCACAGAATTGACTCCTAGGATGTCAGAAGAGATAAAAATAACGGTATCGCCCGGATCACCCTCTAAACAGGGGCCAACGGTTTGACGATTGTGCGACAAACTGACTTTTCAAATGTAAATGTTGGTGGAGGCCGCAGGGCGGTTTTTCTGGACCGGGACGGAGTGATTAACAAGGCCTTTGTACTTCAGGGTAAACCCTACCCACCAAAAAACTTGACGGAAGTCTCGGTGCTTCCTGGGGTCGCTGAGGCACTATCGCAGCTTAAGGCAGCTGGTTTCCTGTTGATAGTAGTAACTAACCAGCCGGATGTGGCGCGAGGTAATCAATCCCGTTCAATGGTCGAAGCTATTCATGAACAGTTGGGTCGGCAATTGCCACTTGACGACTTTTGCATTTGCTTTCACGATACCGCGGATGGCTGCGATTGCCGCAAGCCCGGCTGGGGTCTACTGCGTCAGGCTGCTCAGGACCATAACATCTATTTACTCCAAAGCTTCATGGTGGGTGATCGTTGGCGCGATATAGCAGCAGGCCAGGCTGCTGGGTGTCGTACTATTTTTATTGACTATGGCTACGACGAAGAACAGCCAAAATCCTGGGATTGGCGGACCACCTCTCTGTTGGAAGCCGCACACTTCATAATTAACCACCAATGATTGACCTAACCTCAAAAATTCCTCTAAAGCTGTTTGCCGACGGTGCCGATAAGGAGCAAATGCTCGCGATGTATGCGAGACCGTCCATTCAGGGCCTGACCACTAATCCGACCCTAATGAAAAAAGCGGGCGTCACAGACTACCGGGCGTTTTGTCAGGAGATACTGTTAACGATCCGGGATAAGCCTCTTTCTATTGAGGTTTTTGCCGACGACTTTAGCGAAATGAAGCGACAGGCGCTTGAAATCGCGAGTTGGGGATCAAACGTTTTCGTTAAAATTCCTGTGACTAATACCCGACGCGAGTCCACGGCAAACTTGGTGAACGAACTCTCTGATGCAGGAATTCGGTTAAATATCACTGCTGTGATGACGCTAAATCAGGTCCGCGATATTGTGGCGGCACTTGTTCCTGGCGTGCCGAGCTTTATTTCAATCTTTGCGGGAAGGATCGCCGACACAGGTCGAGATCCAGTTCCCTTGATGGAAGAAGCGCTTGAGATTATGCGCAAGCGCCCCGAATGCGAACTGATCTGGGCAAGCCCCCGAGAATTACTCAATATCTTCCAGGCAGGAGCGATAGGCTGTCATGCCATCACAGCTACTAATGACATTCTCCAGAAGCTCAATCTACTTGGACTTGATTTAGATGAATACTCCTTGGAAACTGTGCGCATGTTCCACCGAGATGCTGTCACTGCTGGCTATTCCTTATGACTGCAACATCGATCATGCGTAGGACCGATGATGCCCTGTGCAGGGATAAATTTCGCCCATGCAAAATTCTAATAGGAACTGACTTCTGGGGTGCTGGTAATTTGGGTGATGACTTCATGTTGGCTGGTTTTGCTCTATGGGTCCAAGAACATGCACCGCACTGGATCATCACTATCTTGTGCGCTCATGATATTGAAGCGATGCGCATTCGCTTTCCACAGTTTTCGTGGGTTGTCGCCGACGAAACTAGTCGCCGTGTAGCGCATGCCCAGGCTGACTTGTGGTTGGGACTGGGAGGCGCAATATTTCAAACTGATGGTGGTCCATGGCTCTTAGATCGGGTCGCCGCTGATCTAGCTTTCTCGCGGTCGTGTGGTATCCCCGCTTATTTAGTGGGAGTGGGCCTCAACGACGACGAGGCACTCGAAACCCCGCAGGCGCGTGAGATCCATCGACTCACTAAGGCAATCTGGACTCGTGATGCCCGCTGTCGTAGGGCTATGCTGGAGGCTGGTTTTGAGGCTGCAAAGGTGTACCATGGTGCCGACCTGGCGCACTTGGCTTTCGGCGCACAATCTGCCCTGACTAACCAGCTCTCGATTGCTGGCATTGCAGCTTGCCTGATTGCAGACCCTTCTCAGGTTGATTGCGACGCTTTAGTGCAGGCCCTTAGAGCCGTGGACGAGCGACCTATCTGGCTTTGTCAGGAGGTGAGATCCTTACCTGGTAGTGAAATGAATTTATATGATTCCATGTCCCCATTACTTAGGGAACATCTTACGCTGTATTGTCCTGATTACCCAAATGCCTCGCTTGCTGATCTAGAAACCGAGCTACTACGCTTTAGGGTGATACTAACATCCCGTTACCACATGACCCTAGCCAGTGCCTGGGCTGGTGCAAGACTGGCCGTCTTTGACCGTAACCGGAAACTGACCGGTATCCGTGAAGAGTTGGACATTGCTGAGTGTACAAGCCTGAGTTCGTTACCCTCAATAAGTCAAAGTTTACAGGCCGCACGTAGCGTGGAACGTCACCGTCTAAAGGAGTGCGTGGAACGCGCGCTTGCTATGCTCGATCACTTAAAGGCATTGGTCACAGTGGAGATGGGTACAGCACAATGACCGAGATTGCCATTCTTGTTGATGATGTGAGCAAATGTTTTCCTAAGCGCCGTTCGTTTGCTTCCTTAATGACTAGCCGTGCACTTACCCAAACTTCTGAGGGGGAGGGAAAGTGGGCATTACGCAATATCTCGCTAGAAATACCATCAGGCTCTTCAGTTGGGATCATCGGACTTAACGGTAGCGGAAAAAGTACTTTGCTTGAAATAATTGCTGGGACTCTATTGCCCACCTCTGGCAGTGTGCATCGGCAAGGTCGCGTTGCCGCACTTCTTGAGTTGAGTAGTGGTTTTAATCCGGACCGGACGGGCACTGAAAACGTGTTATTAAATGGCATGGTAGCTGGTTTTGCTCGCTCTGAGGTGGAACAACGCTTCGATGAAATCGCCCGATTCGCAGATATTGGCCAGGTTCTTGACCATCCGGTCAAGACTTACTCCTCTGGAATGTTGGCAAGACTCGCTTTCGCATTGCATACGGTTTTTACGCCAGATATCCTAATTATTGACGAAATACTCTCAGTAGGTGATTACTTTTTCCAACAGAAGTGCTATCGCCGTTTGGCTGAAATGCGGGAAGCGGGAGTGACCCAACTTTTTGTTTCACACGACCTTGCTCTAGTGCGCGATTTATGTGACCAAACGGCCTACCTAAGAGGCGGGTGCCTGGCATATTGGGGTAGTAGTTCAGCCGCCATACATAGAATGATGACTGATGGGCCCCTGTGCGATCCACAAGCTTGGCCCGCACACAAAGGAGAGCTACCGCGGGAAAGCCAAATCAGCTTCGCGGATGCTGTTTGGCAACCTCGCGACGGGCAGGAGTCTCGCTTAGTTGGGGTTCGAATTTGCAGAGAGGACGGTGAGTCCACACTTATCCACACTCTGGGGAGTCATATCACGATCGAAGTTTGGTTCCTAACAAGTCCACAGGACCGCGATTTGATCATCGGTCTGGCGATTAAGAATCGCTTCGATCAGACCGTCACCAGCATTAACTCAAGCATGTTGGGCTGCCATGGTATTTCGCATACAGGTACTGCGCTGCGATGCTTCGAGTTTGAACTTGATCTTTGTTTGGAGGGTGGCGAGTACAGCTTAAGACTTGGACTCAATCGCCCACCTGAATCGGATGAAACGCACTACCAGTCTTTAGATAGCACTGACTGGTTTGGGCCGATCACAGTAAACTGGGATTACCAAAATGACCTTGCACCATTTTTCGGGATGTTTGGTTTGCCAATGAGTGGTAAATTGCGCTCCGAGCATCTACTAACGACATTAGCGAGCGAGGGGCAAGTATGATCTCGTGTACCTGGAGGCATTACGAGCTGATTCTAGAGATGGTGCGCCACGATTTCACGCAACGTTACCGGGGCAGCTATGGAGGTATTCTTTGGTCCTTCGCCAATCCGGTAGCTATGCTGGCTGTCTTCACTTTGGCCTTTGGCGGGCTTTTTTCCAAAGGCGCCTATGAATCGGAGGGCGGGGTTATTTACTATGCTCTTAACGTTTTTCCCGGCCTGCTCCTATTTCAGGCGCTAGCAGAAGTCATTAACAAAGCGCCCACTTTGATTACTGGCAATCCTGCCTATGTAAAGAAGATTGTCTTCCCGCTGGAGGCTCTACCTATTACAGCTGTCTTGGTAGCCCTGAGTCATCTCTTTATCGGGTTAATGGTTTGGGGAGTGATATACGGACTATTCTTTAATCAGGTTCCCTACGGTGCCATGTATTTACCGTTATTACTGTTGATATTTGCTCCTGCGCTGCTCTTTTTCGGCTTACTATTTTCAGCCTTGGGGGTGTTCATTAGGGACCTTAACCACATTGTCGTCCCCTTCGGACAAGCCCTACTTTTTCTCTCTCCCGTCTTTTACCGAACCGAAAATATCCCCCTGAAATGGCAATTGCTGCTGAATTTCAATCCACTTACGATCATCGTGGAACAGATTAGGGTCGTTGTTGCACAAGGCCAGATCTCCGACTGGGTAGGTTTGATTCTGTACTTCTTGACTGCTAGCTTTTTTTGCGCAATGGCTTGGCGTGTCTTTCAGTGGTGTCGAGGCCGTTTTGCAGACCTCGTCTGATCTGTCCTCTGTGATGGCTGACCTGCAAAGCCCAGTGCAGAAAAGATATGCGGTTGCGGTCTTGCGACTAGACAACATTGGTGATCACATACTGGGTAGTGGATTTTTTCGTGGACTTCGAGAACGACTGCCGCAAGCGGAGATCACCGCTCTGGTAAGCCAACGAACGGCTCAACTCTATGAAGTATGTCCCTACATCAATCGGTGCGTTCACCTGCCTGATATAACTCTTAAAGGACAGGATCATCAACTAATCCAGCAGGCTTTGGCTGAAGTACTCACACCCCTGATTGGCACTTTTGACCTTTTTGTCAATCCCCGAGTCGCTTGGGACTACTACAACGCGGGTGCAGTCGCCGATATCCTGAGCGCCCCTCGATCTGTAACATTTCGGCAGGGTGACGAGTTATTTGACTCCTGTCACACCGATTTAATAGATCCACCCAATGGTCTTCATATGGCCGAATATGCAGGCCTGCTATTGCGGAAAATGTTTGGGTCGGAGGATCTTTTTCCGCCCGAAACCTGGAGCCATGGCATTGATTCTGGCATCGTTCAGAACAAACTTTTAAAAATGGGATGGGATGGACGCACTCCGCTGATCATACTAGCGCCGGGCGCCTCTCAGCTTTGTCGCCGTTGGCCTCCGTTTAGGGTGATGGCCTTAATTGAAGGTCTGGTTAAAGCTCATCAAGTGCAGGTAGTGGTGGTGGGTGATCGGGCGGAGCGAAAACGATACCCACTACCAAGACAAATAGCTCAAACGCGTCTTCTCGACATGCGCGACTATCTAAGCTTATCGCAATTATCGGAATGCTGCCGCTTGGCAACAGTATTTATTGGAACTGACTCTGGGCCCAAGCATATTGCTGCCGCATCTGGCTTGCAAGTAATTGAAATCAATCACTTGCCCATCTCTTCGACAATGCAACTACGAGAGTCTTGGCCGACTGGCCCTTTATGGGCAGCCTATGGCGTACCTACTATTCAACTCCAGCCTATCGGAGATTTTTCAGAAATTCAGATTATGGAAGGTCTATCGATCGCAGCGGTTACCGAACGCCAGGTCCTTGAAGCTGTCGGCGAACGTTTGCCACGACGATAGCGAGGAGATTATGCGCTGGAAGATCTATGACAATCGAAGCCTAGTACCCACATCGTGGAGACATCTAGCTGATGGACCGGAAGTCTGGTGCTTCAATCCTACATTGCTCAAAGTCAACAAGGGATGGGTGTTTGTCTATCGTATCGTTCTTAGCGACCAACGTCGTCGCATAGCCGCATGTCTACTCGATCACAGCCAAGAGATCATCGAGGGTAGTCAGGTGGCGCTATCTGACCATATTCGGTTCCCGCAGGGGGCAAATTTTTCCGAGCGTGCTACCAGTTGGTTCGCAGACCCTAGAATGTATGCTGTGGGAGATAGTTTTGTTCTGCACTTCAACACTGGATGGTACATGCCACGCAATCACCAATTTATCGTCCAAATCGACCCAGAAAATTTACTTCCTCTTGGGTTCGCTCGCGAAATCAAGCTAGCGGAACCCCGACAAAACCTTGAGAAAAACTGGGTTTTCCTCGGTAAAGAATTAGACTTGCTAGTGTATTCCCCGGATCCCCATCGCACCGCAAAACAAGTCGGTGAAGATGAATTCAGCCTGTATTACTCATTAAATGAAGAATTCGAGGCGGGTGCCGTTTTGCAAACTGGAACTGGTCAGCTTCGTGGCGGTGCTCCTCCGGTAAGACGCGGAGACTTTTACTATTCTTTTTGCCACATGATCTTAGATGTTGAAGGATCAATTGAATATCAAGCCGCCCTCTATCGTTTCCACGCAATGCCTCCCTTTAAACCACTGCCAGAGGGCGTGGTACAGCTTAATTTATTGCCTCCGGTTACCTCGCAGAGGTTATTGCCAAAACTCAATCCAGCGGTTGATAGGGTCATTTATCCTAGTGGAGCGGTGTTAGCAGATTCACACTGGCATTTAGCCTGCGGCTTAAATGATGAACATTGCGCTATTGTGAGCATCACAGAAAAGCATGTGGACCTGATGCTTTCCGGACTTAGCGCGTCAGCAGATTTCCTTGCAGATCCAGATAAGACCGAGCCATCTTAGTCGTCCTATCTGAGTGCATCCACCACTATCAATTACCTCGGGGAAAGCTCACTAGACGCTGTAGCATGATGAGTTAGGTTATTGTTTCTTGTTATCAAAGGGTAGGTTACACAAACTTGCTCATCCGAGAAGGTGTCCTAAGTTGAATTAAACCCATCAGCTATTGGTCAAACTGTTTCAGAAGTAAGAATAGCTCGACAGCATATTTCTGGAGGGCTCAGAATAACGTGTTTTTGCTAACAAGACCAATTAGAAATTGTTTATCAAACTTGATGAAGGAGCCCACATCAGCAGCACAGTTGTTAAAGCTGGTTTATTACATTTACTGTTTTTCGGGGCGAGTTACATCTATCAGGCTGTTTACCCTCAATCGATCAAGGAGATTATTTGCTTACCGAAAACTTGGAGTCGACGAACAAACCCTTTTACATTACTAAAATTGTGGGTATCAAACTTCACGAAAGCTACAATCTTCAATATGGCTCTGAATATATATCCACTATGACCTCCAATCCGTATAGCTCTAACGATAATTATTTCTTGAAAAATAGCTTGGTTCCCCCTGCGCTAATAAGCAAAGTGTACGAAGCTAAGAGAAGTGGTCATATCAGTTATGTACTATTGAGCCCTGGCAAGACAATTCCTCTGTTGCAGTGGCAGGCAAAAATATCGCCGCGCGATAGCATTGCAAAGGCTTATAAAGACCTTCTAATGAAGGAAGTTACGTAACGTATGGATAAGACCCCATTGGTCACTATCGCTGTCCCATCTTTCAATCAAGGTAGGTTTCTTGACGACGCACTGACATCTATTTTTCAGCAGCAGGTTCCTGTAGAGGTTTTTGTGATGGATGGTGGCTCAACTGATAACTCTGTTGATGTTATCAAAAAATGGGCTCCTAAATTGGCCGGTAGTCGTAGCTGTGTGGATAATGGGCAGGCTGCTGCCATTAACGAAGGTATTGCACTCGGCAGCGCACCGTTTGTATGTTGGCTAAATAGTGACGATTGGTTTTTACCAAATGGATTGTCAACGTTACTTGCTGCATTGCAATCCCTCCCTCAGACTCCAGCAGTCTATGGGCGCTCGTGGAATGTGGTTCAAGAAACGGGCAAGCGGACTCCAGTGTGGGTTGAGGCGTTTGATGAAAGCCGATTAGCGTTGCGTTGCATTGTTTCGCAGCCGGCAACACTTATTCGACGATCGGCATGGGATGCAGTAGGTGGAGTCGATGTTCAATTGCAAATGGCGATGGACTACGACTTGTGGTGGCGCCTATACAAGCAACTAGGTAAACTACATTTTTTAGATGACTTTGTTGCTGTAAATCGTGACCACGAGGCTACCAAGACCAAGACCATGCGCCGTCAGCACTATCAAGAGGCAATGGCTGTGGTGCTTAAATATTATGGTCACTTACCACTGAAGTGGTGGCTTGCCCAGCCATATGCCGTGTGGTTTAAATCCAAAAAAGGGTAACCGGAAAGTTTAGGGTGTTATGAGAGTTCTGCATTTTTATAAAACGTCATTTCCTGACACGATGGGAGGCGTTGAGCAAGTTATCAACCAGATTGCGCGGGGTGCCAATAAGTTAGGTGTCAAGACGGATGTGTTGTCACTCACGTCAGAACGTGTGCCTCGCACAATTGAAATTAATGGCTATTTGGCACATAGGGCCAGACTCGATGTTCAGATCGCGTCAACCGGCTTTTCCGCGTCAGTTTTTTTAAGGTTTGTACAACTTGCTAAAAAGGCAGATGTCATTCATTACCATTTCCCCTGGCCATTCATGGATTTAATACACTTTGCGAGCAGGGTAAAGAAACCTACCCTAGTGACTTACCACTCGGACATCATTCGCCAGAAGCACTTACTGAAGTTATATCGTCCGCTTAAATGGAAATTTCTGGGTGATATGAGTCGTATCGTGGCTACATCCCCCAATTACTTTGAGACAAGTAATGTCTTAGCAAATTACAAAAACAAAGTCAGCGTGATTCCGATAGGTTTGGATAAGACAACTTACCCTGTGCCATCCGAAGAGAAGTTAGCGTATTGGCGTTCCAAAATTGGTCCAAAGTTTTTCTTGTTTGTCGGCGTTATTCGTTACTACAAGGGGCTACATATATTGATGGAAGCCGCTCAGGGAATTGACTACCCCATCGCGATTGTGGGTGCCGGCCCAATTGAGGAAGAACTGAAATCACATGCCACAAAATTGGGACTGCGAAATATCCATTTCTTCGGCCATTTGCCGGAGGAAGACAAAGTTGCTTTGTTGACGCTTTGCTATGGCGTATTGTTTCCCTCTCACTTGCGCTCAGAAGCTTTTGGTATTTCGCTTCTGGAAGGTGCCATGTATGGGAAGCCGATGATTTCTAGCGAGATTGGAACCGGTACGACATATATTAATATTGCTGATGAAACAGGGTTGGTGGTTCCACCAAGTGATCCGCTAGCCTTGCGTCAAGCAATGCAGTACCTCTGGGAGCATCCAGAACAGGCTACAGAGATGGGGCGAAGAGCAGAGGGGCGCTATTGGGAACACTTTACGGCGGATCAGATGGTGGGTGAGTATGTGAAGTTATATCGTGAATTAGTGGAAACGTAAAGTAAAGCCAGTGATTACTTCAGTAGTTGCCTTTGTTGGCTCGTTGAGATTTACTTTATTGATGCCCTGATTTAGGGATTTTTCAAGGTCAAAGGTAGCACAAATTTACCGTAACTGAAGCGATTAGAGAGGTGTTAAAAGTGATGAAAACTAAATTTGATCTTAGGCCCCTTTACGGTATTTACTAATGCTGTAAGAATATCTTGTTTAAGAGTTAAACCTAGCTGGGGCGGGTTAGCCACTTTAATCATCTTTACAATTTATAAAAAAAGCATCTCAGTTTTAAAATTAATTGATGAATAATTTGCCATAGTTGATCAATGAGATATAAACTATATTTGGTGAATTCTAATACGAAGTGCAACTTTGAACAATGAGAGGAGGCTAAGGATGATTTAGTATCTAAAGCTTCTAGACCGCCAAGTCAAAGTAGCCATG
>Ga0208108_1000042_pt1 | contig 27910 bp, 18 predicted proteins | sample CryBogCBE22May08_FD_184589 | JGI IMG/M metagenome (GOLD analysis project Ga0208108, IMG submission 184589) | Freshwater microbial communities from Crystal Bog, Wisconsin, USA - CBE22May08 (SPAdes) | ecosystem: Environmental > Aquatic > Freshwater > Lake | place: Crystal Bog, Wisconsin, USA...
ATCTGTGAGGGTATAGATGATTTGTGATTGATTATTACTCATGTCTTCCTTTGGTGTCATTCAATTCTAAAAATGGATTAATTATTAACAGTAATTAAAGATCGGATTAGCTCAACAAGTTTCATTCATGAGTATTCCTCATAAATAAAATTAGTTAAATCAGCTAGCCCTAATCCTAGATTTTAAACTGCGTCTGTCTAGAACCAAATTAGTCTAGATAATAGACGTTATTTATCATTTCTTATTATAAAACCTAATAAGTCAGATTTCTTAAAATCGCTAAAAGGGTCAGTCAGAAAATGGCTCAGAATGGTGATTTCTTAAGCTTTCCTGTTGACCATTAAAAAATTTTTATTCAATTAAGGCTAAAAAGTATCTGCTGTTATCCCCCAGCTTTAGTCTTTGCAACCACTTTTTTCCATAGTTCAATATCTTTATTTAAGTATTCTTGAAATTCATTCGGCGACATCTTTTGCGTAACGATGCCACTTTTATTTGTCAGGATATCAATTAGTTCTGTATCGGATAGCGAATCGTTAAAAATTTGATTCATTGTGTCAACTAATTTAACTGGAATCCCTTTAGGACCCATGATGCCGTAATAAACACCAATATTAAAGTCATAGCCAGATTCTTTAAATGTTGGAATATCTGGTGAAAGTGGTGATCGGCTTGAACCCGTAATTGCAAGAGAAGAAATTCGCTCTGATTTAATATCACCTAAAAGTGGATTAATTAGTAAGTCAACCTGCCCACCCATTAGAGCAGCCAAGGCTTCACCGCCTCCTTTATAGGGAATATGCGTCATTTTGATATTGGCGGTTTGCTCAAATAAAATCGTAGCCATATGTGGCGTTCCACCTTCTCCCGAAGATCCATAATTGAGCTTTCCGGGATGATCTTTAGCATAATTAACTAACTCTTTTACTGAATTAATTTTCAAGTCTTTATTAACTTTGAGGATCAGCGGACCTATACCCATATAGGCAATTGCGACCAAATCTTTTTTTACGTCAAAGTTTGGATTTGTATAAGAAGCGGGACTAATTGCAATGCTATTTGCAACCACAAGAAAAGTGTAGCCATCCGCTTTTGACTTTGCCACCCACTCTGCGGCAATATTGCCACCAGCTCCGGCTTTGTTTTCTACAATGACAGGTACTTTAAGTTTATTGGTAATTGATTTAGCATAAGTTCTTGCAACTAAGTCAATGCTACTCCCTGGAGAAAATCCAACGACTAGCGTAATTGGCTTATTCGGATAGTCCGTTTGAGCTACCGCAAAATTCAACGTAGAAAAAATTCCTACAAGGCTACTAACAAAAACCTTTAGAAAATAATGTTTATTCATCATAAGTATTTTCAGAAATATAACCATGTTGTAAATCAAAGTTTATCTGGGTTTGGTTGCGCTGTTTTTTATCACCATAGCCTCCACCTCCAGGGGTTCGTAAAACTACCTCATCACCGGGTTGCAAAATTTGTGGTTTTCGAGAATCCACGCTTTGACCATTAATCATTACTTGACCTAATTGGCCTGACTCACCTCCTATAATCCCCGGTGCGGCTACTTTCAGTCGCTCAGTTAAAAGTGCTACAGAAAGTGGCGATGAGTGCATATTGATAAAACAAATTTCTTCCCCTAATCCGCCTCTATAAAGACCAAGACCTCCTGAATTAGTTACCAGATATTTCCTTTTAAAAAATAAGGGAAAGTCGCGTTCAGCAATTTCAATTGGGGTTGGTGAAATATTGCTAGGCCAAGACATAGCAGAGGAGCCATCTTTTACTGCTGAGGCACCTAAGCCGCCATTAAAAAATAAAACACTTGAAAACGGTTTACCATCTTCTTTGATGCCACTTAAATTAGTAATCCACACTGGTGAGCCAGAAGCTGCCATTACTTTTTGAGAAAGGATTGGTGCAAGTGCGCCAAAAACCAAGCAAGGGACATAATGCCCAGTACAAGATCTACCTCCTACTGGAGCTGGTGATTTAGGGTTTAGGAGTGAACCCTCGGGAGCTGTTGTTTTGATTGCCTTAAAGAGTCCATGGTTATTAGGCAGATTCGGTAATAGTAGGCATTTAATGGTGTAGATCACCATTGCATTGGTATAGGGCAGAACGCAGTTAATTGCATAGTTTTGCTGTGGTGGTGATCCAGTAAAGTCACAAGTAATCGTTGAATCTTTAATTTCTACCTTTACATGAAATTGTAAGCGTTCTTGAAACCCATCAGTCTCCATATTATAAGAATAAATTCCGTCAGGTAATGATTGAATTGCCTTGCGCATTGCAAGGTCACTCCGCTCAAATAAGCCATCGGCTAACTCTGAAAAATTGCTCAGCTTATATTCGGTAAGTAATCCTTCCATCCTTTGTGCAATTAATTCCACTGCGCCGACATGACAAAAAATATCGCCGACAGTTTGATCGGGTGTACGTACATTGGTTCGAATTAATTCAATTAAGGTTTCATCTTGTTTGCCGCCCTTTAACAAAGGCATGATTGGGATATGAAAACCTTCCTCAAACAATTCGCGTGCATCAACCGAACGAACCTTTCCACCGATATCGGGAACGTGTCCTGCGGTAGCGGCAAATCCCACCAATATTTCATGGTGAAAAATAGGAGCAACTAAACACACATCGTTCAAATGACCAGTTCCAATCCAAGGATTATTGGTGATAAAAACATCACCTTTGGCCATCTTCTCTTTACCAATTTTATTAAGAGTAGCTTTGACTGTATTGGGTAAGGTACCGATAAAGGAAGGGAGACTGCCACTATTTTCGGCAAATGCATTCCCATCAGAATCTGTGATGACTACAGCGAAATCATTTGCTTCGGAAGAAAGAGTAGAAAAGGATGTTCGGATAATGAGTTGCGCAGCTTCGTTAGCAATGGCTTGTACGCGTGACCAAAATATTTGTAAAAATACAGGGCCAGAATTTAAAAGAGGGACATTTTTCATGTTCATTCGTTATCTGAAATAGTGATAATTAAGTTGCCATGATTACTCATTTTGACAAAGCCTAAGGGACCTACCACGATGGTGGTGCCGTATTCTTCAATTAATAAGGGCCCCGCTTGTTCAAAGCTAGAATCTAATTCAGAGCGTTTAAATATAGGTGTGTTGGTAAAGTCACCTATTTCTTGAAAGAAAACCTGTCGAAACTTTGGCGTAGCATTAGAAGGTGCTTTTTTATCCTGTACCACAGGATTTTTTTGGATGGGCGGAGCAATTCCTGCAATTCTTAGATTTACAAGTTCAATCACGCCATTGGGAGGTGTGCGACCAAACTTTTCAGTATATTGAGTAAGGAATGTATCTTTTATTTCCTGGTTCGCCATTTTTTGCGATTCATTATTTACTGAAAAAATAGGTAATTTAAAGAGTAGATTAAATCCTTGTCCGACAAATCTAGCCTCGGCTTGATACGTTATCTGAATTGGACCATAACTTCCATTTAGCGCTTGAAGATCTGATTGTATTTCTGACTCTAAATCTCGAATATTTTTTTCTAAATCTTGTATCAAGTTGAAATCAGGTTTGTAACTAATGGTTTTCGAACGATCAGCTCTTGCCGGCGCAATGAGAAGTCCAAATGCAGATGCAACACCTGCATCTCGAGGGCAGATAATCGTAGAGATACCTATAGCTTTGGCAACCATATAGGCATGCAGCGGACCTCCACCACCAGTTGCGAGGAGAACGAAGTTACGGGGGTCTCTACCTTGTTCAGCGACATGTAAGCGTGCTGCAGTGGCCATATTCTCAGCAACTAGATGATGAATACCCCATGCAATCTGAGTTCGATTTGAGTTGCAGACATGAGCCAACTGATTTAAGGCCCGCTCTGCTGCAAGGCTATTAATTGGAATAGTTCCACCAGCAAAGTAGTCAGGATTAATGTAGCCTAGAAATAAGTTAGCATCTGTTACAGTTGCTTGATCACCGCCGAGTCCATAACATGCAGGCCCTGGTTCAGAACTAGCACTTTGGGGACCTACTTGAAGTAAGTTTAATTCGTCTTGATGCGCAATACTGCCACCACCAGCACCGATTTCAATCAGTTCAATAGTGGTGATATTAACTGGTATACCACTACCCTTTGTAAAGCGCTTTTGTCTCGCAGCCTCAAAGCTATAGGCAATTGAAGGTTTACTCTCATTAATGAGGCATAGTTTGGCTGTTGTACCACCCATATCAAAGGCTAATAAATCAGAAATTCCCTCTTCCATGCCAAAATAGCCCGCAGCTACAACACCGGCAGCTGGTCCCGATTCCAATAGAGCTATAGGTTTACTTTTCGCGGTATTAAGATGGTTAAGTCCACCATTCGATAGCATCATTAACACTTCAGCTTGAATACCTATTAAGGAAAGAGTGCTTTCAAGTTGATTTAGGTAGGACAGGGCGATAGGCTGAATATAAGCATTCGCAATCGTCGTCGTCATCCTTTCAAACTCACGAATAATGGGGCTTATTTCTGATGAAATAGTCAGCGCTAAATTAGGATATTTATCTTTAATTACTTTTACTAATGTTTCCTCGTGCATTGAATTTGCGTAGGAATGTAGTAGACAAATAGCGATTGATTCAACCCCTAAATGAATTAAACGTTCAACTTCAGATAGTGCCTGCGCCTCATTAATTTTTTCAATTTCAAATCCTCTTGCGTCAATTCGACCAGAGATTTCACCTCGGAGATTTCTAGGCACTAAAGTATCTGGGCGGCTGATAGCTAAATCATAAAGATCATATTTGCGCTCATTTCCTATTTCAATAATATCTTTAAATCCTTGATTAGTGATTAGACCCGTGCAAGCACCTTTGCGTTCAATCAAAGCATTTGTAAATAAAGTTGTAGCATGTACGATCCGGAAAATTTCTTCAGGGGTAATTTTTTTGTTAGTAATTAGCTGATTCAAGCCATTCGTAACTCCAACAATTGGATTTGAGTTTGTAGTGAGTACTTTTAGAGACTCAACTTTCTGTGATGGTAAGTGGCACGCAACAATATCAGTAAATGTTCCCCCAATATCAATTCCTATCGACCAGTTCATCCCAGTATCCCTTAAAGAGTAATTTTATGTTTAATCATTAAAAGTATACGATGTAAATTCTGAAATTTAATTTGTTTCTATTCGAGTTCACGCCCTAGACAATTTACCTGAGATTAATATTGAAAACGCCTCCTCAAACTCTTAAAAAATAAATGATTATTTTGATGGTAACTTTAAGAAAAGGTCCCTCAATTTAATCTTTTGGACATTGGTACTAAAAATTCGGTCGAATCATTTAATCTAAAGTGAGTTAATATAATTCTATTGAAAACAATAAAGGAGCCAGCAAAAATGAGTCATACACTAGAACAATTTGCTAGTCAGTGCCACGATATTCTTAAGAATAGCCCGGGACCTGATGGGCGTCAAAAAGTTGCTGACGCGTTAAAAGACGTTTTAATTGATCAGAACTTTATTGCAAAGCACCTTCCCCCAACCACTGGCGAGCGCGAAATGATTTATCAAGATCCTGAATTGGGGTTTTGTATTCTGGCGCATCATTATCTTGGCGCCAAAAGTTCTGACCCACATGATCATGCGCATTCTTGGGCCATCTATGGACAAGTCCATGGTAGGACTGAAATGCGAGATTTTCAAAAACTCGAAGAAGCTACCGCTGATAAACCAGGCAAAGTGAAAGCTACCCGTTCTTACGCATTAACTCCCGGTGACGCACACGTTTACAACGAGGGAGATCTCCATGCGCCCGAGCGTAAAGACTCAACAAGTCTGATTCGCATAGAAGGGACAGATATGTCAAAGGTGAAGCGTTTTAAATACGAAGTGGTTTAAGGCTAGTTGTTGTATTCCGCGGTTTGAAACCTTTAAAGCGGTAATGATGTTATGCGCTTGAAATTCAAGGTAGAGTAATTGAAACCAATAATAATATGGATTTGTGATGGCGATTCAATCGGTTGATGCTAAAACCTTAAAGCAGTGGCTGCATGGTCAAACTGAAATTGCTTTATTTGATGTACGAGAACACGGCCAATATGGCGAGTCACATCTTTTTTTAGCAACTTCTCTGCCCTATAGTCGACTGGAATATGACATTGCTCGATTAGCCCCACGTAAATCTGTCAGGATAGTGGTCTATGATAATGATGGTGATGGAGTTTCTGTCAAGGCTGCTAATGCCTTAATTCAACAGGGCTATCAAGACGTTTATATACTGAGTGGTGGCACGCAAGGCTGGACGGATGCGGGGTTTAATTTATTTGCAGGAGTCAATCTTCCATCTAAAACCTTTGGGGAGTTAGTCGAGCATCAATGCCATACCCCCCGAGTGAGTGCTCATGATTTAATGAAAATGATGATCGATAAAGAGGATTTCATTATTTTAGATGGCAGACCTCAGAGTGAATTTAAAAAGATGAGCATTCCTGGGGCTCAATGTTGTCCCAACGGAGAATTAGCCTACCGCATTAAAAGCCACGTTAGTAACCAAGATACCAAAATCATTATTAATTGTGCCGGAAGAACCCGTAGCATTATTGGTGCACAAACGTTGATTAACTTGGGAATCCAAAATCCAATCTTTGCGTTAGAGAATGGTACCCAAGGTTGGTATCTGAATGATTATGTTTTAGATCATGGGAAAGTTGCTCAATATGCACTACCAATGGTTGATGATGAAATGCTGGATGCTAGTAAGGCATTAGTGAAAAAGTTTGCTATTCCAATCATTTCAGATGAGCAGTTTTTATTGTGGAAAAATGATGAAAGTCGATCTTTATATCTTTTAGATGTTAGGACTGCCGAGGAATTTTCACTCAACGGGCTTCTTGGGGCACAAAACGCACCGGGAGGACAATTGATTCAGGCAACTGATCAATTTATGGGTGTTCGTAATGCTCGAATTGTCTTGTATGACTCTGATGGAGTTCGGGCCATAACAGTTGCTAGTTGGTTAAAGCAGATGGGGCATGATGTAGCAGTTTTACAAGAGGGTATAAAAAGTAAAGTGAGCTTACCAAGTATTCAGATTGATCATTTACGTGGTCTGGTAAAGATGAAGAGCTCTGACTTGTGCGAAATTTATCAAAATGATTCTGTCACAGTGTTGGACATTCGTGGCAGCATGCAATACCGTAAGGGCCATTTACCAAATTCCCTTTGGGCTATTCGTCCTAGACTTCAAGAAATCGTTCGTGGTGCTCGAGAAACAATCCTGATGATTTCAGATGACCCTGCGCTCACTTACGGAGCGCTTTTAGAACTGGATGGCTTAGATCTGAACATAAAGGTTTTTGAATTACAGGGTTCTGGGTTTCCGAAAGAGATTGAAGTGATTTCAACGCAAACCATACCGCCAGACTCAGACTGTATTGATTTCCTATTTTTTGTGCATGATCGGCATGATGGTAACAAGGATGCGGCGCGCCGCTATCTTGAGTGGGAAACTGGATTGATTGCGCAGTTAGACCAAGACGAAATGAACCTGTTTTCAATTCAGTCAGTACTGTAACAAAGCAAAACTGATTAGCTTGCTCAGTTAAGTTTTTATCAAATCGTCATGGTTGAGTTAAAGTAGCTAAGACTAATCGAGATGAAAAGTTTTATAAATATGAGTTTAATGACGGCATTATTTTCAAAATAAGGAGATTTAATTTATGCGTTTTTATGGACACTGGCGCTCACTCGCCACTTACAGAGTTCGAGTTGCAATTAACCTGAAAGATATCGACGTTGAAGTCGTAACGATTGATTTATTAGGGAAAGAGCATCTCGGAGAGCATTATCATTCCATCAATCCACAAGGCTTATTACCTGCCTTGGATGTTGGAAGCGGGCCAGCTTTATTCCAATCGATGGCCATCGTTGAATATCTTGATGAGCTATACCCCAATAATCCCCTCTTGCCGACTGATCCTCTTGAAAAAGCGAGAGTAAGGAGTTTAGCTCAAATTATTGCAGCTGATTCGCATCCTCTGATGGTACCTAGAGTAAGAACTTACTTATCAGAAGAACTTGGTTTAGATGCCGATGGTGTAAAAAAGTGGATTCATCGTTTTGTAATGCCAGCTTTAGAAACTTGTGAAGAAATTTTGACTGCAAATTCTACGTCAAGCCCCTATTGTTATGGCAATAAACCTGGTATGGCTGATATCTTTTTGGCATCACATGTAATCGGAGCTGGTTTTTTTGCATGTGACCTCAGCGCGTTTCCTCGTGTGCGTCAAATCTATGATAATTGCTCTAAGTTAGAGGCCTTTTCTAAAGCGCATCCATTAAAGCAACCTGGGGCCCCAGCTTCCATTTAATCTTATTAAAATGAATCATAGACTGTCTAAATTAACAGTTTTTAGATAGTTTATAGCTTTGTTTTTAAAGATAAAAGTCACCATTGAACCAAAATGGTGACTTTTTCAATTAAGGACATTTGAACGGTTAGCTTATTTATTTTCTACAAAATAAATATGATGTCCATTTTTATATTTTCATGTAATATAAAAGAAAAAATAAGGAATTTGAGTTTTCTCATTCCAACTCTACAGCGTTTACATCATCTAATTTTATTGTTGGAGATAGATGTTAAATGAGTATTACAGACGAATTAAATCCTAATTTATTGCGCACTGAATGCTTGCCGTATCAATTACGGCTAGTGACGCGAATTCGTTCTTAGATAATTTTTAGCCCCTATTCACCTCCTTACGACACCTTTAAGTTTAAAAAATTGATCTTTTGATGATGTTTTCTTTACGTTATCAATTGGTATTTAAATTTTAAATAAAAGTGCGTAACACCAAATTCTTATTTATTTTGGAGGAGTAGATTGATGAAGTTGAATTTCAAAGGCGCATTGCTCACCAGTACCTTATCTATCGGGATATTTGGAGTTTTACCTGCATTCGCAACATGGGAACCAACCAAGCCTGTGGAATTTATTATCCCAGCTGGTCCCGGTGGAGGTGCTGACCAAATGGCTCGCATGATTCAAGGGATTATCACCAAAAATAATTTAATGAAGCAAGCGGTTATTCCAGTAAATAAAGGATCTGGAGCTGGTGCAGAAGGCTTTTTGGCCATCAAAGAAGCCAAGGGTGATCCGCATAAGATTGTAATAACCCTTTCAAACTTATTTACAACGCCTTTGGCAACGGGTATTCCATTTAACTGGCAAGATATTACACCGGTAGCAATGTTAGCGCTTGATCAATTTGTTTTATGGGGCAATGCTGAGAAGCCTTACAAAACTGCTAAAGAGTACATTGATGCAGTTAAGGCTGCTGGACCGAATAAGTTCAAAATGGGTGGTACCGGCTCTAAGTCTGAAGACCAAATTATTACAGTAGCAATTGAAAAAGCAACTGGCACTAAATTTACTTACATTCCATTTAAAGGGGGTGGCGAAGTTGCAGTGCAACTCGTTGGTAATCATATTGACTCGACAGTAAATAATCCAATTGAAGCAGTAGCTCAGTGGCGTGCGGGTAAGATACGTGCCCTGTGCGTGTTTGATGACACAAGAATGCCATATAAAGAAAAAGTTACCGATACACAATCATGGTATGACGTACCTACATGTAAAGAAGCTGGGGTATCAACTGACTATTTAATGTTGCGGGGTATTTTTATGGGCCCTGGGGTTAAACAAGAGCAGGTTGATTTTTATATTGAGTTATTCAAAAAAGTTCGTGCCACACCAGAGTGGAAAAAGTTCATGGCAGATGGTGCTTTTAATCAGACATTTATGACTGGTCAAGAATTTAAAACTTGGCTTACAACCAATGAATCTCTGCATAAGCAATTAATGACTGAAGCTGGATTCTTGGCGAAATAATTTTTAAGAAATTGGATGGGTCTTTGCTAAAGGGCCCTGTTTTTTTAAGTAGTAGTTCTTTCATCACTTTATTCATGTAGAAAAAAATGTCTCAAAATTTAGAAAATTCAAATCAAGACTCTCTAATCAGCGTTAGAGTAATAGACATTATTACCGCCTTGTTATTTATTGTTGTGGGCTTGGTTGTAATGTTTGGAAGCCTTAAATTGGGAGCTAATTGGAGTAGTGATGGTCCAGAGGCTGGATATTTTCCTTTTTATATTAGTGTGATCATGCTTCTTTCAAGCGCCGTTAACTTGTATCAAGCGGCTATCGTTCATAAGAAAACAGAGGCTTTTGTTAATAAAGAGTCATTTAAGCAAGTAATGGCGGTGTTATTGCCGGCGATTGTTTTTGTCCTGGGTGTGCAATTAATTGGGATTTACGTTTCATCCGTTTTTTACATTGCCTTTTTTATGGTTTGGTTGGGCAAATACCGAATTTGGAAGGCAATTGTAGTTTCTGTTGGAGTCAGCGTGACCCTATACCTTTTATTTGAATTTTGGTTTCAAATTCCGTTACCGCATGGCTCATGGTTCAACCCACTCGAATTAGTGGGTGTGCAATAAAAATTATCAATTAAAAAATGAAGAAAAAGATTTAAAAAAGGGGTTTAAGTTGGAAGAAATTAATGCACTGTTTAATGGCTTTGCGATTGCAATGTCACCATTTAATTTGTTGTTGATGTTAGTTGGTGTAACTCTTGGCGTAATTATTGGTGTTCTACCAGGATTGGGTGGGGCCAATGGTATAGCGATTCTGTTGCCTTTGACGTTTACTATGTCCCCAACCTCAGCCATTATCATGCTCTCATGCATCTACTGGGGAGCATTATTTGGTGGAGCGATTACTTCAATTCTATTTAATATTCCAGGTGAGCCATGGTCGGTTGCAACAACCTTTGACGGTTATCCCATGGCCCGAAAAGGTAAAGCTGGTCAAGCATTAACTGCTGCATTTACTTCTTCGTTTGTGGGAGCTCTTTTTGCGATTGTGATGATTACATTCCTTGCACCATTGGTCGCTAAGTTTGCTTTGAAATTTGGCCCCCCGGAATTTTTCGCGGTGTACTTACTTACTTTTTGTAGCTTTGTTGGGATGAATAAGGGATCACCTTTTAAGACCATCTCTGCCATGATGCTCGGCTTTGCATTGGCGACTGTAGGAATGGATACAGTGACAGGCCAATTGCGTCTAACGTTTGGTAACCCAGAGTTGATGCGTGGTTTTGACTTTTTAATTGCGGTGATTGGCTTATTCGGCATCGGAGAAATTCTGCTCTCGATGGAAGAGGGACTCGCGTTTCAGGGGGCAGCAGCAAAAATTCGCCGCCAAGTAGTTCTCAATACTTGGGCGCAATTACCGAAGTACTGGGCTACTTCTATTCGTAGTTGTTTAATTGGTTGTTGGATGGGCATTACACCAGGTGGCGCAACTCCTGCTTCCTTTATGGCATATGGCGTTGCAAAGCGTATGTCGAAGAGTAAAAATTTTGGTAAGGGCCAAATGGAGGGTATTATTGCTCCCGAAACAGCAGCGCATGCCGCAGGTACATCAGCACTTCTTCCTATGTTGTCTTTGGGTATCCCAGGTTCGCCAACTGCTGCGGTACTTCTGGGCGGTTTATTGATTTGGGGTCTTCAGCCGGGTCCATTACTCTTTGTTGAAAAGCCAGACTTTGTTTGGGGCTTGATCGCCAGTATGTACTTAGGTAACATCGCTGGATTAATTGTTGTTTTAACTTGCGTACCCCTATTTGCATCTATTTTAAAAATTCCATTCTCCATCATTGCGCCGGTCATTATTGTCATCTGTGCAGTTGGTGCTTACACCGTTCATAACGCTGTGTTTGATGTTTGGTTAATGTTAGGCTTTGGTTTTCTGGGATATCTATTTAAAAAACTTGATTATCCAATGGCCCCGATGGTCTTAGCCCTCGTATTAGGCGACCGTGCCGAAGACTCATTTCGTCAGTCAATGTTGATTTCTCAAGGCAGTTTAGGAGTGTTTTTCTCTAGCTACGTGGTTACTGGCATTACATCATTAGCTTTGTTAATGCTACTTTGGCCACTCATCGGTAAAGTGTTAAAAAAACACAGTTAATTAGTCGATTTTCAGTCGAAAACCAATTCAATCTCACCTAACTATTTTAATCAGCACAAGGGGTTTTCCCATATTGTAAAAAGATTAAGGTAGTCGTAAGATTACTTAATAATAATTAAGTAGAGACATGATGGGTTTATTAAAAAAAGTTTCAAAAGCTTTTTCGATTTCTTTTGCTATTGGCATTCCGTTTACTAGTTTGAATACTCATGCAGTTGAGGTGCAACTCCCTGAAATTGTGGTTATACCCAATACGGTGATTGGCACTGGCACTTTACTCAGTGAAACTCCAGCCAATGCGCAGATCTTTTATGCGAAAGAGATAACTGAGCAAGAACAGAGTAATGTGGCGGATTTGCTCAATAATAATTTAGGTTCCGTTAGTGTGAGTAATGGCACTGGAAACCCCTATCAAAATGATGTGAACTATCGCGGTTTTCAGGCAACTTCACTATTAGGCGCACCAGTCGGCCTGTCAGTTTATGTCGATGGTGTTCGAATGAATGAACCATTTGGGTCCATTGTCAATTGGGACTTAATCCCAATGAATGCTATTTCTAATCTTTCGGTATTACCTGGTTCTAATCCTTTGTTTGGCTTGAATACATTAGGCGGAGCATTAGTCCTCAATACCAAAAATGGGAAAGACGACCAGGGTTCGGCAATAAGTGTTTTAGGGGGCTCATTTAACCGAAAAGCGACGAAGTTTGAATCCGGCTGGTTTGATGAAGAGACGAATACAGATTTCTTTATCGCTGGAAACTTTGATCAACAAGATGGTTGGAGAGATCATTCAGCATCGCAAGTAAAGCAACTCTTTGGGAAGTGGGGTTGGAGGGGCAATAGCAATCAAACCCGTATTGAATTATCCGGTTCCTATGCCAGTAATACCTTGAGTGGGACGCAGGCCTTGCCTCAAGATATGTTGTCTAATCGTCAAGCGGCTTATACATGGCCAGATACCATGACGAACTCACATAATGTGTTGAACTTAAAAGTGAGTCATTGGTTATCTGATAACAATCAACTTGCTGGTCAAGTGTATTTCAGACAAGCTAGCTTAAACAATATCAATAGCAATGCTCAACTAGATGATGGTTGCACCATTTCTAGTTGTTCTAATCAGGCACCTAATGGTTCCGCTTTAAATGGAGTTACCAATGCTAATGCTTTGGCGTTGGGCTATGGAAGATATGGTGGCGCAATTAATACCAGTATCGTCAACTCGGTTACTGAGACAAATACTTTTGGCACATCTGTGCAATGGTCTAATTTTGACAATTTAGTTGGATATAAAAACGCTTTTACGTTCGGCGGAGGTTTTGATCAATCTCAAATCAACTACAACCAGAGCACCTATTTAGCTCAACTTGTAAATTATCAAACTGTCATGGTTCCCAATACACACTATGCATTTACAGCAAATGGACTGGCGCCTTCAGCAACGAATCCAGCCATATTTAGTGGAAGTAACGTAATCAGAGGTGTCGGTTTAAATTCGACAAATAAAAATCTAAGTCTATTTTTAACAGATACTTTTCATCCAAGTGATTATTTCAGTATTACGGCTGGTGGTAGTTTTACTTATACAAGTATTGATCAATCTGGTTCAAGTAATACCTATTTAAATTCGGATGATGGTTGGACTTGGTCAGATGGCGGAGTCAATTACTACAATCCAAGTTTTGTTGGAGCATGGAGTTATAAGAATTCAAACCCTTCTGGAGTAGCCAGTGCAGCAAATACCATTCCAGTGGGTTCAGTTGCCAATCAAACCAATAGCTTGAATGGCTCTCATAGCTATCAACGATTCAATCCTTCCATCGGTTTTAACTATAAGATCAATCCTCAGAATGGTATCTTTGGGAGTTATAGTGAATCGATGCGGGCGCCAACTTCGGTTGAGTTGTCCTGCGCAAATCCAAGTAGCCCTTGTTCACTTCCTACTGGATTTAATAGTGACCCTGATTTACAAGCTGTTGTAGCGAGAACATTTGAGTTGGGGGGGAGAGGGACTTTAGCTGGCAATGTTTATTGGAATGCTGCCGTATTTGATTCTCTCTTGAGTAATGACATCCAATTTTTAAATGCGCCGAATAGTACGACGTTTGGATACTTCGCTAATGTTGGAGATACGGAGCGTCGTGGATTTGAGATGGGTTTAAAAACTACCATTGATAAATTATATTTATCTGCGAATTATGGTTACGTTAACGCCATTTTTAAATCGAATTTCACAACGGCAGGTGGACAGAATGTCACTAGCGGCAACGTTATTCCGGGAATTCCTGAATCTACTCTAAAGTTAAGAGCAGCTTATTCCATAACAAGTGATCTGTTAATTGGGGCAAATCTAATTGCCGTGAGCAGTCAGTTTATGCACGGTAATGAGAGTAACTCTGATCCAACTGGAAAAGTGGGTGGTTACTCTATCGTAAATTTAGATGTACGTTATCGCGCTAATGAAAGTTTAATTTTCTTTGCCAATGTAAATAATCTTTTCAATAATCAATACGCTACCTTTGGTCAGAGTGGAGTAACTAGCATCTATTCATTGGCAACTCAGAACTTTATTACTCCTGCCCCTCCAATCGCAATATGGGCAGGCCTAACGTATAAATTTGGCGCAAAAAAATAAACAAAAAGGATGATATCTACCTTCTTTGCATGCCATCTATGCAATGGTAGAAGTTTATTAATTCATAGATGGTGATTAAAGGTTCTCGTTTTTCACGTCAACCCATAGCAAATTTAGAGGAAACCCTCAATTGACAGACTAACGAATCTATTACAGGATAGAGAACAAATTAGACGATATCGGGGGAATTTTGAAAAAGTATCAAATTGCACTCATACCAGGTGATGGCATCGGTAAAGAAGTTATTCCTGAATGCGCTGAGGTATTAACAGCTTTAGAAAAGCGTTATCCCAGTATTAGTTTTGATTTTCAAGAATTTGACTGGGGTGGAGATTATTATCGTAAGCATGGCGTGATGATGCCGAATGATGGCCTCAATGATTTAAGAAATAAGGATGCTATTTTATTTGGTTCAGCGGGAGATCCGGAAATTCCAGATCATATTACCCTTTGGGGATTGAGGCTCAAAATCTGCCAAGGCTTTGATCAATACGCCAATGTTCGGCCAACGCGTATTCTGCCTGGGATTCAAACACCACTTCGAAAATGCGAACCTCACCAACTTGATTGGGTCATTGTGCGCGAAAACTCTGAAGGAGAATACTCTGGCGTTGGTGGGCGTGCTCACCAAGGACTTCCTATTGAAGTTGCCACAGATATGAGTATCTTGACCCGAGTCGGAGTAGAACGCGTACAACGCTTTGCTTTTAAACTTGCCCAGTCGCGTCCGCGTAAACATTTGACCGTGATTACAAAATCAAACGCCCAGCGACATGGGATGGTGATGTGGGATGAAATTGCAGTTCAAATCGCAAAAGAGTTTCCAGATGTTACTTGGGATAAAGAATTAGTAGATGCCGCAACTGCCAGAATGATCAATCGACCCGAATCAATCGATACAGTGGTAGCTACCAACTTACACGGGGATATTTTGACCGATCTTGCAGCGGCCTTAGCCGGCAGTCTTGGTATAGCTCCGACCGGCAATGTCGATCCTGATCGTCGTTACCCATCGATGTTCGAACCCATCCACGGTTCAGCATTTGACATTATGGGTAAAGGTTTAGCTAATCCTATTGGGACATTTTGGTCAGCGGTAATGATGTTAGAGCATCTTGGTGAACAAGACGCTGCTAATAAATTAATGGAGGCAATTGAAAAAGTGACTAGTAATCCTGCCCTTCATACGCGAGATCTTGGCGGTGTAGCGATGATGAAAGATGTCACGAAAGCAGTTATTCAGGAGATACAAAAATGAAAAGTGTAATCCGGTTATTTCAAATTGGTGTGGTTGGTATTTGTAGCTTTATTATTTCTTCAAGTGCACAAGTTTTGCCGGGTAAAACAATTCAATACATCATCGCATTTCCTCCTGCTGGTGAATCTGATTTAGTCGCACGCTATCAAGCCGAACTTTCAGTACAGAAATACAATCAGCCGATGATTGTTATTAACCGACCTGGTGGAGGCGGTGCCTTAGCATGGAGTCAACTCAATAATTATGCAAATGATGGGACGATGGTTGTAGGCGTTAATATTCCACATATTATTTTGCAACCTTTACAAGAAGGTACACAATTTAAAACAGATGATATTCAGGCAATTTATTATTATCACTTCACACCAGATGCACTAATGGTCTCTGCTGATAGCCCATATAAAACCTACCAAGATTTAGTCAATGCTGCCAAAAAAAATCAGGGCAAATTAAATATTGCAGGATCAGCATTGTTTTCAGCTAATCATATGGCAAATGAACGTCTTAATAAGCTTGCAGGAATTAAAACTAACTATGTTCCTTTTAAAGGAACCGGCGATTTAATTACTTCTTTAATTGGCATGCATGTTGACGGTGCAATGGGGTACCTGCCACTCGCCATTCAGCAAAAATCAAAAATCAGGACACTGGCGATTGCGACGGAAAAAAGACATCCATCACTGCCGGATGTCCCTACCTTTAAAGAGTTGGGTCTTAATTGGGTAGACGGTAGCTATCGCGGGGTTGCTGTGCCGAAATCGACCCCAAAAGAAACTCAGGAGAAACTCTCCAACTATTTTGGACTGTTGAATGCTGACCCTGTCGTTAAGAAAAAACTAGAAGATGAAGGGTTCATCCTCGTTGATATTCCTCTAGAAAAAATACCAGCTTTCATGAAAGAGAAAATTCCTCAAGCTTTTGATGATGCAAAAAATGCAGGCATGATTAAGTAGTGATTTAAAAGTCTTTAAGCATCAATGTAATGCTATTTTTTTTATAAAATGGAGCGTATATGTGTCGTTTAAAAATGCATAAAAAAACAATAATGCATCTAAGTGCATTATTTTTTTTTATTACTAGCCCACTCATGGCTCAAACTACCAACGCTTGGCCAAACCGCCCTATTAGAATGGTTGTGCCAGCATTAACTGGTGGTCCAGATACTTTAATGCGTGTAATCAACCCCTATTTGAGTAATGCACTTGGACAAGCCGTTATTGTTGATAATAAATCAGGCGCAAGTGGCATTATTGGTACAGATGCAGTGGCTAAATCAACTCCAGATGGTTATACGTTTTTAGTTGATTCTTCAGGTTTTTTAGTAAAGACTGCTGTCATCAAGAAGCTGCCCTACAATACCGAAAAAGACTTTATTCCTATTATGAACATCGCTTCTAATATGGGCTTAATGTTAATTGTTCATCCATCAAATCCAGCTAAAAATTTAGACGAATTCATTGCAAACGGGAAAAAACCAGATGCAAATTATTCTTATAGCTCACCTGGAGTAGGTAATACTTTACATCTATTAGGTGAGCTTTTTATTACTCAATCCGGTGTAAAAATGACGCATGTACCTTATAAAGGTGGTGCTCCTGCTGCGGGAGCAGTCGTTGCTAATGAGGTTACTACTATGCTAGCACCCTTACAGACTACTGTGGGCTTTTTACAAGCTCGGAAAGTGAGGGCTTTAGCGTATTCTTTGCCGCAAAGATCTCTTGCTTTCCCGGATGTACCAACTTTTAAAGAAGCTGGACTGACAGACTTTGTAACCGAGGGAGGGTGGTTTGGTATTTTTGCTCCAGCAGGAACTCCTGCACCGATTATCAACCGACTTCACGCTGAACTAAAGAAAATATTAATGATGCAAGAAGTAAAAGATAAGTTATATGATTTAGGTTTTTTAGTGGTGGCAGATTCGCAAGAGGATTTTAAAATGTATTTCAAATCAGAATTAAAAAGATTTAATGACATAGCGAAACAATCAAATATTCAGGCGGAATAAATATGGATGACGAATTACAAAAATCTTGGGATGCTTACACTAATAGGTATTTAGCAGAGGGTGTTCCTTTCGCAGATATTAAAAAAATCCGTGCAAACATTTCTAGTTGGGATGGTTGGTGTGCTGGTTGGTATGAGTTTGCAAAGCAGGCTGAGCAAAGAGCTCTTCAAGCGGTGCAAAAAAACTATTTGCAGACAGCCGGTGTTGAATACGCGCGTGCATCTTTGTATGCGTGTTTTGGCCATTATTTATTTTGGCACAAGCTGGAAGAAAAAAGAGTAGTTCATGATTACTCATGCAAGATGATGCGACTGGCAGCGCCACTTCTTTCGCCTGAATTAATTCCTGTCACGATTCCTTACGATTCAATCGAGATGAAAGCCTATTTGCGATTGCCAATAGAAAAAAAAGCATCATACCCTTGTGTCATTTGTTTAGGAGGTCTTGATTCAGGTAAGGAGGAGTGGTTGGTAATGAGTGGTTTACTTGCTCAAAGAGGTATCGCTTCGCTTATTTTTGATGGGCCAGGGCAAGGTGAAACTTTTTATGATTTGAAAATGAATGCAAACTTTTCGGATGCCGTGAGTGCCGTGATTGATTTTCTAGAAAAACGTCCAGAAATTCAAGCAAATAAAATTGGTTTGGTAGGAAGAAGTCTTGGTGGTTATTATGGCCCTAGAGCCGCAGCACAAGATCACCGTATCAAAGCCTTAGCGGTATGGGGTGCTTTCTTTGATTTGAAAAACTACGCTAGTATTCCGAAGCATACCTTGGATGGCTTTATTTACGTTTGCGGCGCGAAAACATTAGAGGAAGCCTTACCCTATATTCACAGCATTGATTTGAGTGATGTGGTTAAAGATATTGTTTGTCCAAGCTTTATTTTGCATGGTGGAAAAGATGTAATTACTCCAATGTCGAATGCTACCCGTCTTCAAGAAGGTATTTCTGGTTCTGTTGAAATGTCTATCTGGTCGGATAGTGGGCATTGTAATCATGATGTCGCTCATATTGTGCGACCAGCCTTGGCAGATTTCTTAATGAAACAACTAATCGGGTAGATCAATTATTAGAAGGCAGCGTTTGGAATTCACTCATTTACATATTCATCTTTGAATACCCTACTTTAGTAGGATGTCCTAAAGCCAATTTAAGTGTTCAAATCACCTGTGATGTTTAATACATTTCAATTAATCAATTACTACAACGAAGGTGATCAAGTGAGAAAATTAAAACTAGTTGCTGTTTTGGCGCTCTGCTTTTCCATGAACTCTGCTTTTGCAGCCGGTGGGGGTGCGATTGTTGCCGATCCTGGAGCAATGACCGGTAAGCACTTTGATGCCAAAGGTAAATATCCATCGACTTACACCATTAAACTTCAAGAAATGGCTCGCAAGTCCTTACCATTCGCAGATACAACTGATTTTGATGAAGCAAAAAGAGGCTTTATTGCAGCGCCTCCATACAAGCAAATTAAAGCAGAAGCAGGTAATGTAGCTTGGGATATGGGAAGCTATGAGTTTTTATTACAAGGCAAAACCTTCGACAGTATTCATCCTTCTTTACAACGCCAAGCTATTCTGAATATGGCTTATGGCCTTTATGAAGTTCTTCCTGGAAAAATCTATCAAGTTCGTGGCTATGACTTGGCAAATATTAGTTTTGTTAAAACCGATACAGGATGGATTGTTTTTGACCCACTGACTGCAAAAGAAACTGCCAAAGCAGCACTTGATTTCATTAATGAAAAACTTGGTAAGCGTCCAGTAGTAGCTGTGGTTTACTCTCACTCTCACGGCGACCACTTCGGTGGTGTTCGTGGCGTTGCAGATGAAGCCGACGTCAAAGCTGGAAAAATACAAATTATTGCTCCGGTAGGATTTATGGAAGCTGCAGTAGCTGAGAATGTCTACGCTGGTAATGCAATGACACGTCGGATGTTTTTCCAATACGGGGTATTACTTCCACGCAGTCCTTTTGGGCACGTCGATCAATCCATTGGTAAAAATACGGCGGCAGGTAACTTAGGATTAATCGAGCCAACTAAATACATCACCAAAGCTTTTGAAGAAATGACCATTGATGGTGTTCGTATGGAGTTCCAAAATACTCCAGGCACAGAGGCCCCTGCTGAAATGAATACTTACTTTCCAGATATGAAAGCATTCTGGGCAGCAGAAAACATTACTGGCACCATCCATAATATTTACACACTGCGTGGCGCACTCGTGCGTGATGCGCTAGCATGGTCTAAAAATATTAATAACGCTCTCTATCGTTATGGTCAGGATGCAGAGGTCATGTTTGCTTCCCACTCATGGCCACGTTTTGGTAACGCACGTATTCAAGACATTATGAGAACACAAAGAGACACTTATGCTTATTTGAATAACGAAGTACTTCACCATGCCAATCAAGGTGTCACTATCAATGAAATTCAAAACGTCTACAAACTCCCGGACAGTCTTAAAAATAAATGGTCAGCGCATAGCTATCATGGTTCAGAAGAACATAATAGCCGCGCAGTAATTAACCGTTACATTGGTTACTGGGATGGCAATCCAACGACGTTAACGCCACTTTCACCCAAGGAATCAGCTCCACTTTATGTTGAAATGATGGGTGGTAGTGCAAAAATTATTGCAAAAGGCAAACAACTTTATAGCCAAGGTAAGTACTTAGAAGGTACAGAGATTGTCAATAAATTAGTTTATGCACAACCAACTAATACGGCTGCCAAAGATTTGTTAGCGGATTTATTTGAGCAAATTGGTTATCAAAAGGAAAGTCCTAGTGTACGTAATAGCTTCCTTGGTGCTGCCTATGAATTACGTCACGGTATGCCTGCGGGAACACCTCCTAAAGCTAGTGGTCCTGACATGATTCGTGGCATGCCAACAGAGTTGTGGCTCAATTCTCTAGCAATCTCGATGGATAGCAAAAAAGTAGCAGGGAAGAAATCAATCATCAATCTCAATACGCCAGATAATGGTGAGAAATTTGTGGTCGAATTAAGTAACTCCGCCCTAACCAATATTAAAGGTCAACAGTCGCCAAAACCTGACCTCACAATTACTTTGAACCGCGCTGACTTAAACTCCGTTATGGGAGGAACTAAAACCTTTGACCAGTTGATTCAAGAAGGTAAAGCCAAGTTTGAAGGCAATCGTCAAGCCTTTGATGATTTGCGTAGTAGTCTCACCGTATTTACCCCTACTTTTGAACTCATGCCTGGCACTAAATCAAAAGTAACTCCAGCACCCCATGGTTTGGATCCGCTGGTGGTCCAAGAATCTGCTGAGCTTGGACAGTAAGGCTATTCGAATGGGTGACTAATCGAATATCTAAAACCACCTTTCGTAAACAGACCCGAGAAGTTAGGAGATCTCTAACTTCTGGGGTTTTTTTCTTGGGAAGTATTGCATTGAGCGTGACAAGTTGAAACGCTTAGATTTTGCTTGCGAGTTATGAACAATATTAGTTCTCTAAAAATCGTTGTTCTGCAGCGTGATTTCCTTCAAGGACAATGAATCACAAAATGAATGGCGATAAAATAAGGCATGCCAATGATTAATATCCAATCCATATTCATTTTTTATAGCGCCATTAGTACATTCTGCGGACTACTGCTGATTGGTTTGTTTTGGGGGCGCAAAGATTTATCTGCTTCGATCTGGATTGCTTGCTGTTTATTATCAGCGCTTGCTACATCAGTAACTGTTTATCGAACTGAAATCCCGTTAATAATTAGTTACAGCCTGATGATTTCTATTGAGTCGGCAAGTTTACTTCTCATGAGTCAATCATTGTGGGGTTTATTGCTTGGGAAAAAGGTGTCAAGAGGTATTGCTTATTCAATTGGGTTAGCGATTAGCCTTTTTATTCTGCATGAGTCTTTGCGCTACATTGGGAACGGCAAGATCACTGCTCAAATGTCTTTTCTGACAACATTTGTTTGGATCCTGATTAATTTATATGGCGCTTATACTGCTAAAAAGGTTGGGAACCAATTTCAAAATCGGCTAATTTTTAATTGTATTAGTGCCATATTTATCGGATCTAGTCTTTTGTATGTCTTTCGGGGGCTAAATATGTTTTTCGAAAAAAGTTATCACGTATTTGATCCACAACTTTATAACTTCATTACTTATTTTTCGATTGCAGTGCTTAGCACCCTTAGGAATCTTATCTATATAAACTTACGTATGCACTTAGGTTTTGCTGAGCATGGCAGATTAAATAATATGAATATGGCGCTAAATAATGTGGTTGAAGAGCGCGAACGAATGATTGCAGCAATGCTGCAATCCAATAAATCTTCAGCAACTGAAGCGCTCTCTGTTTCAATCGCGCATGAACTTAATCAACCTCTAGGCGCCTCTTTATTGAATATTCAATTTTTAAAAATGCTTGAGAAGTCCGGTGATTTAAAACCTGAATTGGTTGGCCCAATTGTTAATCAGTTAGAGAAAGATACAAAACGATCTAGTGAAGTCATTCGGTCGCTGCGCGCTATTTTTACAAAAGAGAGCAGTTTACCGGAAGTCATTCAAGTACGAGAGCTTGTTGATAATGCTTTGGCAATCTACAAATCAGAATTAATATCAAAAAATATTCAAATTAAGTTAGATTTGACGGGTAACGCAGTATTTCTTTTCAATAAGGGTCAGTTTTTACAGGTTTTATTAAATCTAATTAATAACGCAATTCAAGCCTTGAGTAATTCAAACTCTGCTCAGAAGTTGATTTCTTTGCATGGTTATGAAAAAGAATCCCAATACATCTTAGAAATAACTGATAACGGCCCTGGAGTCTCCAAGGATCGACAACCCAATCTTTTCGGTTTATTAAATAGTGATAAAGCCAATGGAATGGGAGTTGGTTTATGGCTGTCTGCGTATATTATGAGTAATGCTGGTGGGAAAATTATTTACCAAGATGCTACTGGAGGCGGTGCTAAATTTATACTAAGTTTTCCGCACTAAGAAGGTAGTTTGGTAAAATCATCGTTTTGACATCCTCTTTTAGTAGGATGTCTGAATCTAAATTCAATTCTCAATAGTGATTTACCGTAATAGGTGCTTGCAACATATTTTGATTTTCTATGTCTCTCGATACAAGCTATTTGCCAAATAATAATCGATCAAAGCACATCTTCTTAATTGACGATGATGAATCAATGCGCATCTCTTTAAAGGGAATTCTCGAGTTTTTAGGCTATCAGGTAAATGTGTTTGAATCTGCAGTTGAATTTCTGAAAATTAAAATAGAGGTTGCACCTGCGGTCATCATTACGGATATGCGGATGCCTGATATAAATGGTTTAGAGTTGCAAGCTGAGTTACTAAAACGCGGCAGACAAATTCCTATTATTTTTATCAGCGGACAGAGCACTTTTCCGCAAACAATTTCTGCCATGAAGCAGGGGGCGATTGAATTTTTAATCAAACCATTTGATAGAGATCAAATATTGTCTGCAGTGGAGCGGGGCTTAGAACAAGATGAAGCTTATATGCAATCTTTTACACAGCGCCTTACTTTAGAAGAAATGTTAAAAAGTTTGTCCCCTCGTGAACGTGAGGTTTTTGAACTACTTGCTATCGGCTTTAATAATGCGCAATTACAAGAAAAGCTACAAATTGCGCTTCCGACAGCCAAACAATACAAATCTGAAGTGATGCGTAAGCTCAATTTAAGCTCCTTAGCGGAACTTATTTCACTAAAAAATGGGGGAGTAGGGTAAGTTATTTTGGGTAGGTTGATGAATATCATGCGTTCGACTGATATTCAAATCATTATTTTCATAGTCAAATATCGTTTCTATCTAAATCAACATATTTGATGAGTTCGCTAAATACTTCTGACTGTAATTTTCGAATTACTTCTGGTCCAGTTCGCCACGCGATGGCACTGGCTGTGGGCTTAGTCATGCTCAGTTATGGAACGACCTCCACTGCTCAATTAGGTCCCGATGCTGGTGCTTTACAGCAACAGTTGCAACGTGAGGCAGAACGAAATCGCCAACAGCCAAATGTAGAGCAACTAGAACCTAAAAAAGAACCTGCTCCTGCAACGGATGTCCAATCTACGGAAAAAATTCAAGTAAATGGTTTTACGGTTACTGGTTTAAGCTTGATTAGTCTTGAAAATGCCCAACTAGCATTAAAGAACTTTAATGGCAAAGAACTAACCTTTGCCCAGATTGAAGAGGCTGGAACCGCTATTACCGATTTGTACACAAAAGCTGGTCGTGTAGCTACTGCCGTGATTCCACCCCAAGAGGTAAGGGACGGAATCATTGAAATTAAGATACTTGAAGGAACAGTAGAGGCAATTACCCTAGACAGTGATTCAGAAAACGGCCCGTCACGTTTCAATCAAGAGGTTGCTAGAGGATTTATTAAAAACGGTAACGGCATTGGTGAATTTTTGGATTTTCATCAATTACAACGTAGTTTTATTTTGTTGAATGAATTACCTGGAGTAAGCGCAGAGGGAGGACTTTCCCCCGGTCAAAAGGATGGTGGCAGTAATATTCAAGTCAAACTCACAGACAAACCCTTAACGAGCGGTCGTGTCGATATCTCGAATTACGGAGCTGCGAGTACTGGAGTCGCCCAAATAATCGGCGGATTTAATTTGAATGACCCTTTTGGCATAGGGGATCAAATTGCTCTAGACGTCATTGGTTCTGAGGGGGCAATTTATGGATCTCTGAAGTATTGGCTGCCCGTCGGTTACGACGGATGGCGGTTTGGCATTGGTGGTTCCTCACTGAGTTATAAAGGTTTAGAAAGTTTTTCAGCAACTTCAACCAATGGTAATGCCTCAACCTACGGAGTTTACGCTACCTATGCGCTTGAACGAGATAGTTCAGGCAGCCAAAATTTAAATTTTGGCCTAGAAAATCGTGATTACCTGAACTACGTCAAGAGTTTAGAGGCCAGTAAATATAGTATTACCAGTTTTACAATGGGGTGGTCTGGTTCAAAAATGTTGGGTAAAGATAATCTTAACTATTCCGTCAATGCCACAATTGGTAATCTAGTGATTCGTAATACGCAACAACTGCAGTCTGATCAATCGCCAACCGGTCCATTTACGGCTGGTACTTATGAGAAATTAAACGTCTACCTAGGTTATTTGAGTCCTATCCCGATTGATATGACTAGTGTTTTGCTTTCATTTAATGGTCAAATTTCCGGTCGTAACTTGAACTCTTCCGAACAAATATACTTAGGCGGTCCTTATGGTGTTCGTGCATACCCGATTGCTCAGAGTGGCGGAGCGCAAGGTCTAGTTGCTTCAGCAGAGATTATCCATACTTATCCCAGTCAACTTCAGGTCAGTACCTTTTTCGACCTTGGATTGGTGCAACAATATTTAACTCAGTGGAGTCCAACTCTACAAGGCTTAACCAATGCAGATAATGTTTACGCAGTTTATGCTGCAGGATTTGGGGCAAAGTACAACTACCAAAATTTTCAGCTGCAGGGCTCTTTAGCATTTCGCGTAGGACAAAATCCGCTGTACAATTCCGACGGTTCACAGTTAAACACTGACAATCAGTACAGAAGTGTGCAGGCATGGATCAAGGGCAACTATTTTTTCTAACTAAAACATCAAGTGAAATTTAGAGCGAACTTCCCAAAAAATAAAACCCCAATCCAAGCCGCCCTAATAAGTATAATTTTTATAACTAATTTTAGTTTTGCTGTAACAAACAATGTATTGCCAAACAACTCTCTGCCAACAGGTGGGGTCGTCAATGCAGGGGTTGCAACCATCAACCAGTCCCAAAATACCTTAAATATTAATCAATCATCGCAAAATGCAGTGATTGGATGGAAAACTTTTAACGTTGGATCGAACGCTACCGTTAACTTTAACCAACCGAGTGCAAGTTCTGCTACCTTAAACGTCGTAAATGGTTCTTCAAAATCCATGATTGATGGAGCAGTTAATGCAAATGGTCAGGTGATATTTAGTAATCAAAATGGCGTTGTATTTGGAAAAAATGCTGAGGTTAATGTCGGCGGTATGGTTGCTACCACCATGAATATTAATCAGGATGAATTTATGGCCGGGAATATGAAGCAAACATATTCTGGAAATAGTAATAGTTCAGCTAAAGTGATTAATAAAGGAAAAATTACTGGTAATAATATTAATAGTTATATTGCATTAATGGCGCCTGAAGTAAAAAATGAAGGTGTTATTAGTGCAACATTATCTGGTGCAAATGCAATCGCATTAGTTTCAGGTCAAAAAGTGACATTAACTTTTCATGATCAGCAGTTAATTAATGTTTACGTAGATGCTTCTAGTATTAATTCCTTGATTCAAAATAAGAGATTAATCCAAGTTGATGGTGGAAATATTATTATTGCTGCAAATTCTGCCCAAGCTCTTAGAAACTCCGTAGTACAAAATTCAGGGACTATTTCTGCTTCCGGAATTAATAAAGAGGGTGGAGTAATTACTTTAGTAGGTAATAAAGTGGTTCAAGCAGGTATTATTGAGTCAAATTCAGCTTCTTCAACTGGTGGTCAGGTAAATATAACAGGTAATGAGATTAATTTAACAAGTCAATCTCAAACCACGGCTACCGGAACATTAGGTGGTGGGGAGATTTTAATTGGAAAATCAAATAATAATTCACCATTAACTCAAGTTAATGCCAAAAAAGTAAATATTGATAAAGGGGCAATAGTAGATGTATCCGCTACAAAAAATGGCAATGGCGGCGTTATTCAAGTTTGGTCTGAGCAGACAACGGTAGTAGCAGGTAAATTCTACGCAAAAGGTGGCTTACTTTCAGGTAATGGCGGCACTATTGATACAAGTTCTGCAGGCAAAGTAAGCTACGGAACTGGGTTGATAGTAGATACAACTGCACCAAAAGGAAAGATTGGTAACTGGATTACCGATCCCCTTGAGATAACCATTGACCAAACTGCTGCTTTAGTTATATCAAATGCACTAAAAACAACCAATGTTACCTTGGATGCCACCCTTTCCTCGTGCGGTGGGTTCGGTTCATGCGTGCAAAGTAGTGTTCCCACAATTAGTTTTTTAGCTGGCGCTGATATCTTTTCTCAGAACCAACTGACTTCCTTGTCACTCAATGCGGTAGGAGGTTCTATCAACATTAACAACAATATTACTGCCGGTGCAGTGTATGCCGTGGCGCAAGCGATTAATGTAAATGGTTCGATTAATACCAACGGTGGTACTAATTCAAGTATATATTTAGCAGGCGCTATCATTAATCTTTTAGGTAATATCAATAGTAATGGCAGTAGTAATAATAGTGGTTCCAGTAATTCAAATTCAAGCACATTAAATGCAGCAAACACAAGTACTCGTAATAATCGTCGTAATGGTCAAAGTGGTTTAAATTCAGATAATACTATTTATACTTCTAATGGAGGTAATATTAATATTATTTCTACTGGAGATATTAATATAGGTTCTAATGCTTATATTTCTGCAAATGGTATTAATGGTGGAACAATAAATATTATTTCGATATCTGGTAATGTAAATAATAATGGCATTATTGATTCGATTGGTAAAGTAATTAATGGCGGTAATATTGCTATTGTCGGTAAAACCCAAACCGAGATTATTGGGGCTTTAATTAGTTCTGAGGGTTTATCTCAGGGTGGAGTCATTAATTTAGGTCAGATTAATAATCTCAGTAATGGCTCTACTTTAGCCCCCCCAGCAACTGCTCCCCCATCATTAATGTCTTTTATTAATAACGCAGTTGTAACAGCAGTAGATTCAAATAACAGTATTACTTCAAGTAACATTATCTTAGATAGCCAAAGCGCTATTTATTCACCAAACGGCAATATCGTAGTTTTCGGTGAAAAAATCCAAATTAATAATTCAACACTAGTTGCCCAAAATGGTGATATCACTATTGGTCGACCAATATATGGTTATGGTGCACTGGCAAAAATTGCTTCAGTTAGTAATTCAACTTTGACTGCAAATCGTGT
>Ga0208108_1000045_pt1 | contig 26361 bp, 32 predicted proteins | sample CryBogCBE22May08_FD_184589 | JGI IMG/M metagenome (GOLD analysis project Ga0208108, IMG submission 184589) | Freshwater microbial communities from Crystal Bog, Wisconsin, USA - CBE22May08 (SPAdes) | ecosystem: Environmental > Aquatic > Freshwater > Lake | place: Crystal Bog, Wisconsin, USA...
GAGATCAGTAAAAGCCCAGTAGTATCTTGATCTAAGCGACCAACACATTGCACACCTCTTTCAACAAAAGGGGCAGGTAAAAGACCGTATACACTGGGATGATGTTTGGTTTTATGAGAACACTCATAGCCGGTAGGCTTATTAAAAACAATATAGGCTTTTTCATGAAACTCCCAATCTAGACCATCGATTGTAAGTTTGAGGTCAATTGGACTGAACAATTCTTGAGGATCTTCAATTAGTACATCATTTACTTTCACTAAATCAGCTAATACTAGGTTATTACAATGCCGACGTGTGCCAAAGCCTTGACTGAACAAAATCTTATCTAAAGGAAGCTTTTTGATAGAAGTAGCCATTTGAAATTGTGTATAAAAAAGATATTGTAAGTCACTGACTACTCCCCATAACTAAATCAAGGGGCTTTACGCTGCTTTTGGTAAGCTTGTACGAAATTAAAAATAGAGGAATCAGGTTAAATACCGTAAGTAATTACACAAAAACTAGTCTAAATAAAAAACCTAACAAAAGGATTGAAAAATGAAACATCTTATTTACAAGCTATTACAAATTACTGCGATTACTTTCTCTATCAGTGGCACGACTTTCGCAGCACTCCCTGATCCATTAGATCCTCGGGAAGTTGCAAATATGCCCTTTGAACAAAGACAAGCGCGAGCAAAAGAGATACATGAGTTAATGAAACAAGCAACTCCGGAAGAGCGCAAAGAGTTTCATCAAAAACTACGTTTAAAAATGCAGGCGCTATCTCCGGAAGAAAGAAAAGCAATGCATGAAAAAATGAGAGAAGATTGGAAAACTTTAACACCTGAACAAAGGGAACAAGTAAAAAAACAGCGACATGCTTACTTAAGATCACTTACACCAGAACAAAGGGAAGAGATGAAAAAAGAAAGACATAGGCTCCTCGAAAAATTTCCACCAAAAGAACGGGAAGGCTGGAATAACGAATTAACAAAATAATTAAATGAGTCTTTATTTGAAAAAAAGAAGATGGGAAAACGATAAAGAATTACTTGCCACTGCTGTAGGTGGTAATTCTTTAGCAACAACTGAGCTATTGCAGATGCTGAGTAATGATGCAATTGCCCTCGCCTGGCGCCTTATGGGAACAATGTCAGACGCAGAAGATGTAGTGCAAGAGTCATACTTAAAACTATGGAAGAATTATCTACACTTTCAGGGGGAAGCAAAACTTAAAACGTATTTTTATACAATTGTACAAAGACAGTGTTTTGATCAGCTCAAAAAGAATCACAAACAATGGAGTCAAGTTGATATTGATTTGGACACAATCGTTTCAGAGGTATCACTGATAGATTCAAAGATAGAAGAAACCAATAAAATGAAATCTGCAATCCACATTTTGCCCCCAAAGCAAAGGATTGCTATTGTGATGTGGGCTTATTATGACAATACATCTGAAGAAATTGCGACAAAATTAGAGATGAATAAGAACGCAGTAGATCAATTGTTGTTTAGGGCGAAGGCAAATTTAAAAAAATATTTCGAGAGTGAACAAAATGAAAGATGAACAATTAAAGCTAATACTTTTAAATGAGCCGTCACCGAAAATAAGTAAAAAATTTTCTGACCATCTACAAAGTCGGTTAGAGATGTTGCAAGCGGATGTTCCCCAATTAAACTCTTCGAAAAGTATGGCGATATCTTTGAAAAAGAATTATTGGCAATATCTGATTATGAGTTTTATGATTATTACAGCCTTGACGATCTTAAACTTACACCATAAAAACGATCATCTTGATGACGAGCTTTCTAGAATTGACCCGATGACAGAGTTGACGTTATCGACCCTCTAAGTGTTCAATAACAGACCATCTTTAAGTCTGATTGCATTGGCTTTAATTAAAGAGTTCACAACTTGTTGATATAAATCATGGATAGAAAGGTTTAGGATCGTTGCAATTTTTTGCAACATCAAGGTATTTTGAAACCAATCGAGAGCGAGCATATTTTGACAGCTCTGCCACTCCAAAAGTTTAAACTTCAAAAGTACATTTGCAACATGTATTAAGTTTCTATCTGGATTACTTCGCAGATAAGAAAGACGGTTTTGGGCAAAAGCAAGTGCTGCGGAAACATCACTGAAAACACCACCATGCCCTGGTACAACAACTTCGGGTTGAAGTTCAGTAATTAACTCTAAAGTGGACAGTGCTCCCTCAAAATTGGAAAAACCTTGATCATTTGGAAACAGTGCACCAAAGCCCTTCTCCCAAAGGGCATCACCAGAAATAAGAATTTTATATTCAGGATTAAACAGTAATTGTGCTTCATCCTCATGTCCCGGCGCTTGATGTATTTCCCAGTCTAGGTCGCCTAAAGTTAAAACTGTTTCTGGCTGGTAAGAACCAAAGGCACTAAAAATTGGACATGGTTGGCCTAAGTCAGAAAAACCTAATTTAGCAAGGTCCCAATCTTGTACAGCATCAAATTCAGCAAATGGGACCAATAATTTAAATCCATAAGCATCCAATAAGGCAGCATTTCCCCCACAATGATCGGAATGTAAATGGGTATTAATTAAGAATCGAGGAGAAATGTCAGGTAGTGACTTCATCTGCAGATTTAATAAATCAACAGTTTGCGCTTGATGAGTGCAAAAGCCACTATCAATTACATCTAAAAAACCATTTGACCACAGGTAAATTTGGTTTGCAGACAACCACCCCCGCTCAATGACATGAAAATTGGCAGGGAGGTGCAAGTTGTTAGCCAACGATGTTTTGAAATTTAGTGATCACGGAACGATACCTACTTTCCAAATCGGTAATATTTTGAATACTCATCCCCAAATCGCGTGCATAACCATCATGTAAGCCATAAATCCAGCCATGTACTGTCAAGGATTGTCCACGTTGCCAAGCATCCTGGACAATAGTGGATTGGCAAACATTGCTGACTTGCTCAATCACATTTAACTCACAGAGATAGTCTAGTTTTTCTTGACTATCCAGAACTTTACCTAAATAGGGGCCATGTTTGTCTTCCACATCTTTGACGTGACGAATCCAATTATCAGCAAGACCAACACGAACATTTTCCATTGCCGCCCGAACACCAGAACACCCATAGTGACCCACAACAATAATATGTTTTACTTTTAATAAGTCGGTTGCGAATTGAATAACCGAGAGAGCGTTCAGATCGGTGTGTGCAATTACATTAGCAATATTCCGATGGACAAAAATCTCGCCTGGAGCAAGACCTATAACTTGGTTTGCAGGTACTCGAGAATCAGAACAACCAATCCACAAATACTCTGGAGATTGCTGATTGGCTAGACGCTGAAAAAACTCTGGATCTTCTTTGATGTTTTTTTGTACCCAAGCTTGATTATTTTTAAATAATTCAGTTAAGTGATGGGGATTATCAGAAGTTACGTTTGTCACGTGGAAATCCTTTCGTCCGAAGATGGTAAGTCTGTGATGATAAATCTTAAATGTTGAGGATAACTAAATAAATCGTGAAAGATACCTTGATTCATTTGGTTTTGAATAATTCGCCAACTTTTTTTTACCAAATACTTGGCGCGCTTAACTCCCAATAACAACATATCCTTAGCTTCTAAGTCTGCTTTTCGAAATGTTCGATAATAAAGTTTAAATACATCTAAAATAACCTGAGCCAGATCATAGGCAAATTGAGAAGATAAACTTTTTGGGAATGTAAACATTCAAATATCTTAATATAAAAACGAACTAAACTTCATTTATGAACCAAATCCACTATCCATTTGAGGATAATATGCCTCTTCCCGGTCAATTGATGCCTGTAGCTGAGGGTATCTACTGGTTGAGAATGAAGCTTCCATTTGCTCTAAATCATATTAATTTATGGTTATTGCGCGATTGTTTAAATGGTGTTGAGGGGTGGACTGCAGTGGATTGTGGCATTACATCTCAGGACACGAAAGAATCTTGGGAGCAAATTTTTTCAAATCACTTAGAAGGCCTTCCAATCGTACGTGTTTTAGTAACGCATATGCATCCCGATCACGTTGGATTGGCGCATTGGATCTGTGAGCGATTTAAAGCGCCACTTTGGATGTCAATGACGGATTTTCTAATGGCTCGTTGGTTAAGCTCTAAAGAAGGTGGGATGGCAATTGGATCTGTTTCAGGCGGTGGTGGTTCAGCAGATCATTTTGCAAGGCATGGCCTAACAAGTGAAGAAGACTTGGCGAAGGTCAGAGCTAGATCTGATTACTACAGTAATTTAGTACCAGCTGTACCGCAGAGATTTAACCGTATACAAGATCAAGACATCATTGAGATTGGGGGGCGCCAATGGCGAGCGATTAGTGGATTTGGCCACGCTCCAGAACATATGTCATTAGTTTGTGAAGACAGTAAAATCATGATTACAGGGGATATGCTGCTACCTAGAATATCTACTAACGTAAGTGTTTATGATGGTGAGCCCGATGCAGACCCATTAGGCTTATTTTTAGATTCACTAAAAAAATATCTGCCCCTAGACCCAATGACACTTTTACTCCCGTCTCATGGTAAACCTTTTCAAGGGATGCATTTTAGAATTGATGAATTAGTAAAACATCATGATGATCGCCTCGCAGAAACTTTTGAAGCCTGTAAAGAACCAGCGACAGCAAGAGAAATAGTGCCAGTTCTGTTTAAAAGGGAGTTAGATATCCATCAATTAACTTTTGCTATGGGAGAAACCATTGCCCATCTCAATTATTTGATGAAACGAGGTAAATTGAACCGGATTAGCGACTCCGAGGGGATCTGGCGGTTTTCGCAGAAGGTTTAGCCGCAGTTTTACGAGCCCGTGGTTTAGCTGGAGCTTTTTTGGCAGCAGTTCCAGTCGTAGCCTGATGAAAACCTTGCATCATGTCCGTGGTAGATTTTGCCATTTGCTCCATTAATTCTTGTGCTAGTTTGCCACTAGCTCCAGCAAATTCCGCCGCTTGTGCGAAACCTTCATTTGCTTTTGCTTTGCTTTGCTCATTAGAGTTTGCTGAAGTGTTTGATTTCATCGTTTCAGCAATTCCCTGTAGGGTTGCTAAAGTAGCTCTTTGAACTTCTAGTCCCTGAACGGTAGTTTGTAAAACATTTAAATTGAGAGTAAGCCACGCCTCTACACTTTTTAAATCTTTGATTCTTTTGTCCAGTTCTTCAATGTCAATGGTCGGAATACCAAAAGGGTTTAAGTTGGACATGCCCGGAATACCAAAATTCGGCAACCCACTCTCCGAATTACCTGTAGAGGCTTTTGACCACATGTTTTTCATCATTTCTACGCTTTGTTCAAAGTCAGGCATTGGATTAAACATTTTAAGCTCCACTAAATTTATTAACTAACTGTAAAATATAAGACTTTACTAACTAAATCAATCTTTATTTAGATCCATTTATGCCTTCTGCTCCAACACAAGAATTGAATCATTACACTAAAGGCCAACTTTTACCTGAGTTGCTCAGCCAGCGAATTTTGATTTTGGACGGAGCAATGGGGACGATGATTCAACAATATAAATTACAAGAAGACGATTTTCGTGGGGATACTCACCGTTTTGATAATCATCCTATTGATTTAAAAGGTAATAATGAATTACTCTCCATTACAAAACCAGAAGTAATTTTAGAAATTCATCAAAAATATTTAGCTGCTGGTGCTGATATTATTGAAACGAACACCTTTGGGGCAACCACTGTTGCTCAGGATGATTACCATTTAGCCGAATTCGCGCGAGAAATGAATCTTGCTTCAGCAAAACTAGCGAGACAAGCATGCGACGAATACTCAACCCCTGACAAACCAAGATTTGTTGCTGGAGCGCTTGGACCTACGCCAAAAACAGCTAGTATTTCTCCAGATGTAAATGATCCTGGAGCAAGAAATGTTGATTTTGAAACCTTAAGAAAAGCGTATTACGAACAGGTAGAAAGTTTGGTAGAGGGTGGTATTGATCTCCTCTTAGTAGAAACTATTTTTGATACGCTCAACGCTAAAGCTGCACTATTTGCAATTGATGAGTATTTCGAAAATTCAGGTGAACGACTCCCCATTATGATTTCAGGAACTGTTACGGACGCGTCGGGTAGAATTTTATCTGGTCAAACCGTTTCCGCTTTTTGGAATAGCTTACGACATGCAAAGCCCTTAACCTTTGGATTGAATTGCGCATTAGGCGCCACCCTGATGAAACCTTATATCGCGGAGTTAGCGAAGATTTGTGATGTGGCAATTTCTTGCTATCCGAATGCAGGACTCCCTAATCCTATGAGTGATACAGGCTTTGATGAAACTCCAGAGATTACTTCCAGACTGATTGAGGATTTTTCCAAGGATGGTCTAGTCAATTTAGTCGGTGGTTGTTGTGGCACAACCCCAGAACATATTGCGGCAATTGCTAAAAAAGTAGCAAATTACAAACCGCGCAAGATAACAGATATTTGGAATTCTTATAGGTCAAATGGTAATGACTAAAACTAATAACTTACCTCCCCTAAGGCTCTCTGGTTTAGAAGCTTTTAATCTTGAGTCCCATATTCGATTCGTCAATATTGGAGAGCGCACCAATGTAACGGGATCTAAGGTATTTGCGCGACTCATTTTGAATAATCTGTTTGATGATGCTTTGAAAGTTGCTAGACAGCAAGTTGAAAATGGAGCACAAATAATTGATATCAACATGGATGAGGCAATGTTGGATTCAAAAGCAGCGATGGTTCGTTTTTTGAACCTGATTGCTTCAGAACCAGATATTGCAAGAGTACCCATGATGATTGACTCCTCCAAATGGGACGTCATTGAAGCTGGACTGAGATGTGTTCAAGGCAAAGCAATCGTCAATTCAATTTCTTTAAAAGAAGGGGTTGAGCCTTTTGCTTTCCAAGCTAAGAAAATTAAACGTTACGGTGCTGCGGCTGTTGTCATGGCATTCGATGAACAAGGTCAAGCTGATACTTACGAAAGAAAAATTGAAATCTGTAAAAGGTCTTATGACTATTTAGTAGATGAAATTGGCTTTGCAGCAGAGGATATTATTTTCGATCCAAATATTTTTGCGATCGCTACAGGGATTGAAGAGCACGATAATTACGCAGTCGATTTCATTAACGCAACAAGATGGATTAAAGAGAATTTACCTGGTGCAAAAGTAAGTGGTGGTGTTTCTAATGTGAGTTTCTCTTTCCGTGGAAATGACCATGTTCGAGAAGCGATCCATACTGTTTTCTTGTATCACGCGATTGCAGCTGGCATGGACATGGGGATTGTGAATGCTGGACAGCTTGGCGTTTATGCAGACTTAGATCCAGAGTTACGTGAACGCGTTGAAGACGTGGTACTCAATCGCTTCAAAGAAAAAGATGGTAAAACGACCACAGAGCGCCTACTCGAGATTGCCGATAACTATAAAGGTGGTGGTACTAAACAATTACAAACACTCGCCTGGCGAGAAGATCCTGTTAGAGCTAGACTTTCCCATGCCCTAGTAATGGGTATTACTGACTTTATTGTTGAAGATACAGAGGAAGTTCGTGCTGAAATCGAAAAGGCAGGTGGACGTCCAATTGAGGTCATTGAAGGACCGCTGATGGATGGAATGAATGTGGTTGGCGAGTTATTTGGCGCAGGTAAAATGTTTTTACCTCAAGTGGTCAAGAGCGCCAGAGTAATGAAGCAAGCTGTAGCACATTTGATTCCTTATATCGAAGAAGAAAAACGTCAATATGAGGCCGCAGGAAGAGACGTACGTTCTAAAGGCAAGATTATTATGGCCACCGTTAAAGGTGATGTGCATGATATTGGTAAAAATATCGTAACGGTCGTTTTGCAGTGTAATAACTTTGATGTGGTGAACATGGGTGTTATGGTGCCTTGTAATCAAATTTTGCAAAAAGCAAAAGATGAAAATGCAGACATCATTGGCTTATCTGGGTTAATTACGCCGTCCCTAGAAGAAATGACTTATGTTGCGCAAGAAATGCAAAAGGATGATTATTTTAGGTCTAGAAATATTCCATTGATGATTGGCGGTGCAACCACTTCGAAAGTGCATACTGCAGTGAAGATAGCGCCTCACTACGATGGCCCGGTCATTTATGTACCAGATGCTTCAAGATCAGTCTCAGTGGCGTCTAGTTTGCTATCTGATGAATCAGCGAAACAGTACTTGCAGTCGATTAAAGACGACTATGAAAAAACACGTCAATTACACGCCAGTAGAAAAGCAACGCCATTAATCACATTTGATGCGGCCAACCAAAATGCCGAGAAATTAGACTGGGATAATTTTGCTATACCAAGCCCTAAATTTATTGGTAGACGCGTGTTTAAAAATTTCGATTTAAGTGAAATTGCGAAATTTATTGACTGGACACCATTTTTTCAAACTTGGGATTTGGCTGGGAAGTTTCCAAAAATTTTGGATGATGAAATTGTTGGAGAGTCTGCGACGAAGGTTTTTGCTGATGGTCAAAAAATGCTCGAACGCCTGGTTCAAGGACGCTGGCTCACTGCGAATGCTGTCGTTGGCTTTTATCCCGCAGGCAGCGTTGGTGAGGATATCGTCTTATTTAAAGATGAATCTAGAACTGAAAAAATATTGACTTGGCATCAATTAAGACAACAAACTGATCGTCCCGTCGTGGATGGTATCAAACGGCCGAATCGTTGCTTAGCAGATTATGTGGCGCCAATTGATAGTGGTAAGAAAGATTATGTTGGTATGTTCGCGGTAACTACGGGTCATGGTGTCAACGCTAAAGTGGATGAATTCATTCGAGAACATGATGATTACAATGCGATCTTACTGAAAGCCCTTGCTGACCGATTAGCGGAAGCTTTTGCTGAGTACATGCATTATCGGGTTCGAACTGATTTATGGGGATATGCAGCAAACGAATCTCTTAGTAATGATGAGATGATTGATGAAAAATACCAAGGAATTCGACCTGCTCCTGGATATCCTGCCTGCCCAGAACATAGTGTGAAATTGGGGATGTTTGAAGTGTTGCAAGCGGATGAAATAGGGATGGAATTGACTGAATCTCTCGCGATGAATCCCGCTTCTAGTGTTTCAGGTTTCTACCTTGCAAACCCTAGCGCTCAATATTTCAATGTTGGACAAATTGGTTTAGATCAAGTGAATGATTTAGCTGATCGGTCTGCTAGGAATGTTGAAGACACGATTAGAGCAGTATCGAGTAATTTTGATTCAAACTAAATAGAAGGGGATGTCTTTAGACACCCCAAACAATATGATCTTGATATTGATGTGCAGACTTAAGTAATGTCAGAAAAGGAAAAGCTCTTTGACCTAGTCGGTCTGAGGTAGCGAGTTGTTCTTTAGACATCTTCGATCTAGCAATCACATCTTGTTCAATTGCTGATTCAAGTAGATTAATGAAGTGCGGTAACTCATCAACCGTTAAAATACCTTTAGGCTCTAAATTTTTGCCGATTTTTTGAAAAATCTTTTTAGTAAGATCTTCTAACATCAGGCAATTTGCAGAATTTTTAGATTGAAATTTATATAGCATTTTTTTAGCATACACTACGGAATCCATTTTTGTCATGCTTTTACAAACACAACGACAGTTAGAACGCTTAATCCATGAAGGGTTAATGCAAGTTGCACAAAATAAACAATTAGATGGCCAATCTTTGCCGATCCCTCGTCTTGAAAGACCAAAAGTTGCTGAGCACGGGGATGTTGCGACCAACATTGCCATGCAAATCGCCAAGTCTTGGAAGATGAATCCAAAAGAGTTAGCTGGTGAATTAGTAAAAAAAATTGAACAGCTTGATATGCAAAAAGAGGTGATTAGTAGCCTCGAAATTGCTGGTCCAGGCTTTATTAACATTCGGCTCAGCAGTGTGGTTAAGCAAGCAGTCATTCAGCAAATCTTAGAACAGGGTCCTTTATTCGGTATAGAGCAAGCTAAAGATGAGCCTCCAGTATTAATCGAATTTGTCTCAGCTAATCCAACCGGACCACTGCACGTCGGTCATGGTAGACAAGCGGCACTGGGCGATATCTTAGCCAGTGTCATTCAAACTCAAGGCAGAAAAGTCCACCGGGAGTTTTATTACAACGACGCTGGTGTTCAGATTCAGAATTTAGCTATCTCAACTCAAGCCAGAATCAATGGTCTTGAGCCTGGCATGGATGGGTGGCCTGAAAATGCTTACAACGGTTTATATATTAAAGATATCGCTGATGCCTATCTGAATGGTCAGACGATTTCAGCCGCAGATTTAGCTCCTGTTATTGCCTCCAAAGATCCACAAGACTTAGAAAATATCAAACGATTTGCAGTTGCTTATTTACGTCAAGAGCAAGATATCGATCTGAAAGCACTTGGCGTTCATTTTGATGAGTACTATCTTGAGTCCTCCCTCTATTTGGATGGTGGTGTTGAGAGTATTGTTGCTGACTTAACTAAACAGGGAAAGACGTACGACCTTGATGGTGCCTTGTGGCTAAGAACTACAGATGATGGCGACGATAAAGACCGAGTCATGAAAAAAAGTGATGGTACTTTTACATACTTTGTACCAGACGTGGCGTATCACGCCAGTAAATGGGCGCGTGGCTATCATGAGGTGATTAATATTCAAGGTAGCGATCACCACGGGACTATTGCTCGGGTTCGTTCTGGAGTTCAAGGTGTCGCTGCGCAAAGAGGTTGGGAAATCCCAAAAGACTACCCGCATTATGTACTACATAAAATGGTCACTGTATTAAAAAATGGTGAAGAAGTAAAAATCTCTAAAAGGGCTGGTTCTTATGTCACTGTTCGAGATTTAATTGAGTGGTCGGGTGGCGTTCAGGAGGGGTTATCTGAAACAGAACGACTCGCCGCATTACAAAAAGGTAAAGATGCAGTTCGGTTTTTCTTGATTTCTCGTAAAGCAGACACAGAGTTTGTTTTTGATATTGACTTAGCACTGCAACAAAACGATGAAAATCCTATTTTTTATGTGCAATATGCCCACGCCAGGATTTGCTCCATCTTGCGTCAATGGGCGGGAGATGAAGCAACACTCAAGACTGCTCAGTTGGAAAAATTAGAAGGTAGAGCTGCGGACGACTTAATGAGAAGATTAAGTGAGTATCCACAGATGTTGACGGATGCCGCCCGGGATCTTACCCCACATAGTGTGGCATTTTATTTGCGAGATTTAGCGGCTGATTTTCACTCTTTTTACAATTCAGACCGAGTATTAGTGGATGATGAAGTATTAAAATCTGCACGTTTAGCTTTACTCTTAGCGACCAAACAAGTTATTGCAAATGGCTTAGGAATTTTAGGGGTTAATGCACCTGAGCAAATGTAAATTGCAGAAGTAAATTTTAGGAGTTATGATGGAAATAACGAAGAAAAATATGAATCAAAAACCATTGTTTAATCAAAAGGGAAACACCTTCATCGGCATTGTGATTGGGCTTATTCTTGGCTTAGGTATTGCCCTTGGTGTTGCATACGTTATCTCTAAAAATTCTCCCGAAGAAAAAACAAATCTCCGACCTCCTGAAATTAGCTTGTCTCCCAAGTCCTCTAACTTGAGTAATCCAAGTCAAGTGCCGGATGTAAATGAACCTTTGAGAAAAAATAAATCTAGTGACGAAGTCAGTAATGATGCTGTTGCTTCCGTTGTGAAAAGTAATCAAGATACGAGTCCTGCGATTGTTCCACCTGTTGAGGTATCGAAATCTGAGGTAATCTACTGGGTACAATTGGGTGCCTACGGCGATAAAAGTACTGCAGAAAGTGAAAAAGCTTCCTTTGCATTACAGGGGGTTCAAACAAAATTGATTGAGGGTAAAAATGATGGCCAAACGATTTGGCGTCTAAGACTCGGTCCCTTTAAAACCGAAAGTGAAGTTCAAACCTCCAAAACAGCATTAGAAACCATCGGCATCTCTTATACAGTCATAAAAGCGGGCAAATCATGAAAAGACATATTGTAAAAAGTTTAATTAGTATCTCTTTGTTTTTTATTGGATCTATTGTAAGTGCTCAATTACTTCCACCTGGTGCTAAATCAAATATAGCACCATCACCTGCGCCCAGCACTCAAGCAGGCGGCTTTATTGAGGGAATGGATTTCCGTAAATTACCTTCACCCCAGCCAACGGAGTCTAAAGGGAAAATAGAGATCGTTGAATTTTTTTGGTACGGATGTCCACATTGCTATGATTTAGAGCCCGAATTACAAGCCTGGATAAAAAGGCAAAAAAAGGATGTGGTAGTAAAGAAAATCCCAGTTGCTTTTAGAGATGACTTTTTAGCGCATAGCCAAATTTTTTATGCCCTTGAGTCGATGGGTAAAGAAGCTGAATTTACGCCTAAAGTATTTGAGGCTATCCATAAGGAACGTAAATCTTTATTAAAAGAAGAGGAAATTTCTAATTGGGTCGCAGCACAAGGACTCGATCAGAAAGCGTTCATGACAGCTTATAAATCCTTTACCGTCATTACTAAAGCAAAGACTGCAAATACCACTTCACAATCTTACCGTGTTGATGGTGTGCCAACTATTGCAGTACAAGGTAAATACATGACTTCACCATCCATTGCTGGCACAAAGCAAAGAGCAATTGAAACATTAGACTATTTGGTAGAACAAAATAGAGCTGGAAAGCTTTAAGCTAGTTGCCTAGCCAAACTACAAAGTGATATTAATTTAAGCAAGCTTTTTAAGACCTCTCATCAGAGAACCGATGAGGGGTAAGTGCTCGTAGATACCTTCTGCAGGATCCCAATAATCAGTGTGAGAAGACACTAGGTTAGTGTGGTCAAACTGTAACCAGCTCACGCCAGTCAAACTTTTTTCACTAGTATCCCAGCATTTAAATTTGAATTTAAACTCCCACAATAAACAGGCAGAACTCTCTTGTTGTAGGACTTCTCGAATGACAAACTGGGGAGAGTCTACCTGCTCAAACATCTTTAAAAAAATATCCCTTATCGCATCTCTACCAAATACGAGATTAAAAGGATCTTTAAAACGAGCATCAGGAGAATAAAGTTGAATGAGCTGATCCACCGATTCAACTGAAATTTGCTCGTACTGAATTTTTAGAGATTCAATGGTGAGTTGGATCGAGTTTTCCACAGTCAAAATCCGACTTTATTGAACAATAAATTTTTTAACAAGCCAAAAATAGATTGGGTAAGGTAGTATTCGCAAAAATTTGAGAAAGAAAGAAAACTCTTTCGGAAAATGGGTCTCAAACTCACCATTTTTCAAGCCTTTACCAATTTCTTCTGCGGCTCTTTCAGGGGTGATAAGAGAGGGCATTTTGAAATCATTAATTGCGGTCGCAGGAGTTTGTACAAAACCTGGACAAATAATGTGAACGCCAATTCCCTTCGGGCTCAAATCCTCATATAAGGACTCTGCAAAATTGAGGAGAGCTGCTTTAGTTGGTCCGTAAATCAAAGACTTGGGCAAGCCACTGTAGCCGGCCACACTTCCCACCAAAGCAATGTGCCCATTACCTTGCTTTAGAAACTGAGGAATCAGATAGTTAAGTACCCGAATTGGACCTAATAAGTTGGTCGATATCATGGATTGGGCATCTTGCATATTCAAGGTTTCAGCTTGAATTGGGGTGTATACCCCTGAAACAAATAATAAAAGATCAATGGTTGGGAAATGATCTAAAACTCGCGCTTGAGCAGCCTCAACACTTTGATCTGACATAACATCTAGTGGAATTATCTTACTTTGAATAGAAAATTCCTTGATGAGTAATTCATTCAAATCAATTAACGATTCTTCACGCCTAGAGGAGATGATTAAGTTAGCACCCTCTTTAGCTAACCATCTAGCACATGCATGTCCAATTCCGGAGGAAGCACCGATCAACCAAACATTCTTATTTTTAAAATCCGACAGCGGTGGATTAAGACTCATGTAATGGCTTTTCTATAGTAAATTGAACTACTTCTAAAGTTTTTTCAGCAAAACCAGCGGCGCAATAAAATAAATAAAAGTTCCATAAGCGAATGAATTCATCTTTAAATCCCAAAGTTTTAATAGCGTCAACTTGTTGATTAAATGAATCTGCCCAAATTCGAAGGGTTTGGGCGTAGTCTTGTCCAAAATAAAAGCGATCTTTTACTTTTAATCCAGCGGCTTTGACTTGGGTTTCAAACACACTCACCGAGGGTAGCATTCCACCCGGGAAAATATATTGCTGAATAAAATCAGTCCCTGTTCTATATTCAGGAAAAAGCGCATCATCAATAACAATGGTTTGAATAACAGCTTTTTTTCCAGGCTTTAAACAGCGATCAATTGTTTTAAAAAACGATGGCCAAAAAGCTTCACCAACCGCCTCAAACATTTCAATGGAAACAATACCGTCATACTGGCGATTACAGTCACGGTAGTCTTGTAAAACTGCTGCGCTATTGATCTGTGCAAGGCTTGTATTGGGACCTTTTACTTGTAGTTCCTGTTGCACGTAATTTAGCTGTTCGGTAGAAATCGTAATACCATCCACAGCAACATTGCGCTCATTGGCGCGTTTGATAAAGTTACCCCAGCCACAACCAATCTCTAAAATTTTATCGCCTTTGCTAGCATTTAAATTCCTTAGAATGTTTTCACATTTGGCATTTTGAGCATCTTGCAACGCTTGCTGGTAGTTGCCATTAAATAGCGCACTTGAGTACATCATGCTCGGATCAAGCCATAAGCCATAAAATTGATTGCCTAGATCGTAATGGGCGTGAATATTTTTTTTACTTTGTGCTTTTGTATTTCGATGTAGAAAATGCTTAATTTTATAAATTAGTGAGCCAAACCACGTCCCGTAAATGAGTTTATCGAAATAAGCCCTATTTTGTAGAGCTAGACGTAACATTTTCTCTAACTCATCCGTATGCCAATAATTTTTAAAGTAGCCCTCAGCAACACCAATATCACCACTTGAGATAGCAATAGAAAACGCTCTTAGATCATTGATTTGAACTTTGACTGGAGTATCAATGTCACTCGCTAGTTGACCAAAGGTTTCATGTGAACCGTCGGGTAAAACGAAAATAACCTGCCCACCTTTAATTTTTTTGAAGCAACTGAAAACAATTTTTTTTGAAAATAATGACATATGATTAATTTGCTTAAATATTTGTTGTGACAGGTTTTTTGTAAAATTTCGCGCCTTTAATCAACAACTTTAAAGCTTGCCAATGAATTTTAACAATAACTCCAAAAGTGAGCAGTGGAAAGTTAAAGAAGGCATGTAATTTACTTCTAAAATTAATCGGATGCTCTTGACCACTTATGCTTGTCATGAGTGAACAAGTTTCTTCTTCAAAATATTCAATTCGGCTAACGTGGCGTTGAACGAACTCTTGCTCTTGACGCATGAATCGAAATTGGTAACGCCCTTTCACGTCAAAGAAGGGCGAAACATAAAACTGTTTGGGAGAGTGAAATGTCTTGCCCCAGGGTAAAACTTGCTGCTGATCATGAAGAAGATAAGCATGTCGATCGCCAAAAGTATTATTTACTTCCGCAATTATGGCAACAAGTTGATGTTCCTGATCATGACAAAACCAAAAACTAACTGGATTAAAAACATATCCAAAGAAGCGTGGGAAAGTATGTAGCCAAATCTCCCCAGTCGCATTTTGAATCTGATGGTCTTCTAAAACTTTTTCTACCCAATTTAAGGAAGTTAGTTGATTTAAACCATGGTCTTTGTCATAAAAAGAGAAGATTGAAAATCGATTATCCCCAATGCCTAATTTTGATAATAAGGCGGGATCTTTTTGGCGTGAGCGCATGGGAATGCGAAGATAAAAAACTCGATAAGAAAATCGATTATCTGGTTGGTAACGATGATGAATAACTTTGCCAAAATGAAAAGAAGCATCCATCATTATGTAAAGGAAGCATTTTGAATAATTTGATTTGCAACCAACTCGCCAGATTTAAAACCATCTTCATGAAAGCCATATCCAGTCCAAGCCCCACAATACCAAATTTTATTTTTCCCCTGAATATTAGGGAGAAGATTTTGAGCCGCAATGGCCTTGGTATCAAACATCGGATGTGAATATTCAATAGTCTGAAAAATAGTATCTTGTTTAGGCAAAGTATGTGGGTTTAACGTGACAATCACTTGATGTTGATGAAGATCTACTGGAATTGGCTGTAATTTATTAATTAAATAATGAACACACACAGCACTTGAATCATCTAGACCCTGCCCTACTGGAGTATTAGAGGCATAATTCCATGCCGCCCAGACCTTTTTCTCTCTAGGTAATTGGGTTTGGTCACAATGCACATAAGCGATATTTTTTTTGTAAGGAATAGAACCTAGTATTTCTTGCTCATCGATACTTGGATCTTGAATAATCGATAGAGATTCGTCACTATGGCAAGCTAATACTACTTCGTCAAAGGTTCTAATTTGGCCGCTATTTAAATGCAAATCAACACTATTAGCATGTCTAGTTAAGTAGTGAATCCCGTCCATTAAAACCGGAATTTCTTTTTCTTTCAATTTATCCAAAACACGACTTACATACTCTCTAGAACCACCTTGAACGGTGAACCACTGTGGACGATTAATAATATCGAGTAAGCCATGATTCTCACAGAACTGGGCTAAAGTAACAATTGGAAACTTCAACATTTCCTGCGTTGTACAGGACCAAATAGCACCGACCATCGGCAAAAGATACCAATCCCTAAAGGGTAAGCCAAGGCGATACTTTTTTAGAAAATCCTCAACGCTGATTTCAGGAATATTCTCTGTAAGGCTAGCCTTTGCTAATTTTTTACAAAGCGCATTAAAACGGAAAATATCAAACACCATCCCCCAAAATTTCCAACTAACCAAATTACTTCTTTGCGCAAACAAGGTGTTTATCGTATCTCCAGCCCACTCTAAAGGAGCTTTATTCTTTCTAGGGATGGATACAGCAAAAGACATTTCCGATTTAGCAACTGGAACTTTTAAAGCATCAAAAAATTGAATCAATCTTGGATAGGTACGTTCATTAAATACTAAAAAGCCCGTATCAATCCAGAAAGATTTGTCACTATTCTTCGGAGTGTAAGAAATTGAATGGCTATGACCGCCAATACGTCCTTCTTTCTCAAACAAAACCACTTCAAGATTTGCCTCATTACGAAGTGCATAGGCACAACTTAACCCAGATATACCACCGCCAACGATGGCAATTCGTTTTTTTTGAGACATTATTTTTTACCGGCTAATAGTTTTTCGATTTCAGAGGTAACGGTTCTACTGTCAGGGTTGGCCATACTGCTAAAGGACTTAACAACATTGCCATCACGATCGATAAGATATTTATAAAAATTCCACTTCGGTGAAGTTTTGGTTTTTTCTAAAAGTAATTTGAACAAAGGGTTTGCACTTGAACCACTCACTGAGGTTTTTGCAAACATAGGGAATTTTACATCATAGGTATTTTTACAAAAATCAGCAATTTCTTTGTTGGAGCCAGGCTCTTGTTGGCCGAAATCATTGGATGGAAAACCTAAAACAACAAAGCCTTTTGGTGCATAGGTGGCGTAAATTTTCTCTAAACCTTCATATTGAGATGTAAAACCACAGTAACTCGCGGTGTTAACAACTAATACTACCTTACCTTTGTATTGACATAAGTCTTGAGATACTTCATCTTGCAAACGAGGAAACTTAAAGTCTAAAGCAACAGGGCAGGATTCTGCGCTAAAGCTAAATGCAGGCAAAAATATCGCCCAACATATCGAAATTTTGATAAAAATTTTTGTAATCTTTTGCATACTCAATTTTCCAAATTTTATAAGTAACATAGAGTCTAAGCGATATTTACAACAATTTCCTAAAAGTATATTTTAAAATAATTTAGAATCATAGTATGAACCCAGACAGTTACCCCATTCCTATCTTTGAAAGTAAAGTTTTAGCTCTAAATTTTACAGAAGATCAACTTACCAAGGCACTTCAAGCCCTTGAAAAGCCTATAGTTTTTACAAACGGAGTATTCGATATCCTCCATCGAGGTCACGTAACCTATCTTGCCCAAGCCAAAAGTTTAGGTGCGAGTTTGGTCGTTGGAGTAAATGCTGATGTTTCTGTTCGAATGTTAGGTAAGGGTGAGGATAGACCTATTAATCCTGAAATAGATCGGATGTCACTCTTAGCCTCATTGGAAAGTGTTGATTTAGTTGTACCTTTTTCTGAAAAAACACCGGTATCGTTGATTGCTCAAATTAGACCCGATATTTATGTCAAAGGTGGTGATTACGATATTGAAACTCTAGCTGAAACGGCCCTCGTTCGAACCTGGGGTGGCCTAGCGTATGCAATCCCATTTATTCATTTCAGTTCAACTACAAAACTATTAGAAAAAATTAGAATTTAGTTTTTCTGTGGTGTTTGTGTCTCAACCACTGCGCTTACTTCTCCCCCTAAAGTAATTGCCGGAGTAATTTTGATCACATCCTGATTCAGTAGACGATTAGAAGGGTGGGGCGATTCCACCAACCGATTTATCTGACTGACAGCCCAGGAAGGATTGATAACATTCGCAAATACTAAAAAAATATTGATCAAAATAAAGAGAACGAGTGAGTACTTAACGAATTTCAAAGGCAAGACTCCTTTTTATTTAGGCGCCATGAGTTGATGCCAATCAAGATTAAATTCGGCTCACTCTTCACTTTGTAGCCATTTAATATGGGCAATAAATACGATTCTAAGAGCGGCGCATTTCCACCAGTTAGAAGAATCATTTCAATCTGATTTATTTGATTAATTGCTAATTGAATAGCGCCAAGTGTAGATAGAATCACACCCATTTCAATCGCATCTTTGGTAGATTTACCCAGCGCTAATTGAGAAATTCGTTGCGCTTTAGCAGAAGGATTGTTGGAAGATTCTTTTAATAATTGATTAGCTTCTAAGAGTGGTAAATTAGCAGTGGATTTTCCTAGGGACTTTAACATCAGATCAAAGCCTGGAATAATCCATCCACCCATAAAGATCGAACCACTCTGAAGGTAATCAATGGTGGTGGCAGTTCCTGAAGCCACAATTAAGATATTTTTATTAGGGTGTAAGGTACTAGCCCCAATCATTCCTGCTAAACGATCGGTACCTAGTTCTGCAGGATTTAGATAGTTATTTTGTAATGAGGGGACTATAGTATCCCCTCTTAAAAGATTGAAATTGGTATTCGGAAAATGATTTTTCCAAGTTTTTAAAAGTTCTGATGGACCTACGCAAGTACAGTAAATATTTTTGATTATCTGCTGTTGATTCAACACGAAAGAAGGGCTGAACTGAACTGGAATTTGCTCAACCAATTCAGCATTGTTGATTATTCCCTCTTGAACAATGGTGAATGAATCTAATGTATTGGCTAGCGTAGTAATCCATTTACTACGGGTATTACCAATATCAAGAAGTAAATCTAATTCCATAACTTAATCAAGAGCGTTTCGTATTGAGATATTGCCATTATGAACGGTTTGAATTCCGATTGGTGTCTCCAATAGTAAAGCGCCCTGAGCATCAACCCCAATTATTTTCCCACGTTGAACTATTTTTTGATTTTCCGTAACGATTACATCCTGTTCATGATAAATGTGGAATTCATTCCAATTTAAAGCTTCAAAAGTAAAACCCCTGTTGGTAAAGTCTTCTAAATCCTGGATGAGTTGATTGGTAATAACTTTCCATAAAGAAAGTTTATCTAGGGCTTTTTTATTAGGGAGATTGACCTGATCTAAAGAACTCACTAAATAGGCACTTTCAACTGGAGTGTTTAAATGATTTAAATTAAGACCAATCCCAATGATGGTCCAAATGGGTTCGTCCCCTGTTTTTTGTCCACTTTCGATTAGTACTCCACCTAGCTTAGCGTTCCCAAGGTAAAGGTCATTTGGCCACTTTAGACCAAGACCTAAAGATTTTAGGTTCCCTAAATCAGTCTTCCAATAAAGGGCAATACTTTTTAAAATGGCTAAACCAACTACTAAACTTAATGGTTGTAATGTCCGTAAATTTGTTTTTGCGTCAAAAAAATAAGCTAGTGAGAAGGTTAATGAGTTATTCTTTTCTGAAATCCAAGCATTTCCACGACGACCTCGTCCTGCAGTTTGATGATTTGCTAGGCGACTTACAGGAAGAAGTAAGTCGTTACTCCGCCAACGATTCATTAAATCTTGGTTAGTAGAAAGTGTTTCATTAACTTCTTCAAATAGGCATTCCATGTATGAATGATAATGTTACAAATTAAAATGTTCAAAAATATAACCAGTTTCCCTGACGAAAAGAAAGCACCAACACCTTTTTCATTGGCGAGACTCACTCTATGCGTGACCATTGCGCTGATTATTTTTGCTAGCTTAACCCCTTTTAATTTTGAATATGTCTCTTTAGATCCATTGTCATGGATCACCGCACCACTACCCAAATATATCCCTCTTTTTGATGTGGAAGTGAATATTTTGGGTTATTTACCATTTGGCTTTTTAGCTGTTTTGGCACTATATCCAAGATGGGTCAAATGGCCTGCATTTCTACTTAGTTTGCTCTTTGGATTATTAGTGTCTGCAAGCTTGGAGTCTGCACAATCCTTTTTATCCACTAGGGTTGCTAGCCTAACTGATTTTTATGCGAATGGTTTAGGTACCTTTATCGGCGCCCTTCTCGCCATTACAATCAATCCTGTTGCGCTATCAAAGCATTGGACAAGTCGTTTTAGGAATGTTTTTTTTGGAAAAAACCAAGAATTTTTTTTGTTACTGGCTATTTTTCCTTTAGCCCAAATTTTTCCTCAAAATGTCTGGTTGGGAATGGGCGACTGGCAAATCAATTTCTTAAGAATCTCGCCTTACTGGACAAGAATTCTTAGCAATGCGACGCAGGAAATTCTAATCGCAACACTTGCAGTTGTTAGTACAAGCGCATTTATGATGACGGGAATTCGTCGCCAAGCACCTAAATTGAAAGTGATCTTTAGTGTTATTGCGTTTAGTGCGTTCTTAAAATTTGCAATGTCAGAGCTTCAATATGGCTCTTTTGATGTGAAACATTGGATTAGCGTCGCTAATGGTTTTGGGATTGCGCTGGGTTTTATCGTCGTGATAATCATCAGGAATTACTCAAGAAGCACTCATTGGGTGATTGCTATCATCGGTTTTATTTTGCTTTTAATTGTCGTCAATATCTTGCCTCAAAATCCTTATTATTTGTCACAAGTTCAACTGCTTCCACAGGGGCGTCTTAAGCACTTTAATGGCTTGCTTGAATGGTTAACGATGGTTTGGCCTCTAATCGGAATCGTGGTTTTAATCAAACAATACAAAATTACACAGACATCCTTTTCTGAGTATTAAGTTTGAGAGATATAAGGGATATAATTTATCTATGAGTCAATTCCAATTCCATGCCTTTTTTTGTTTGAATCTTCGTAAGAACGGTGAAAATTCTTGTGAAAATCATTGTGCAACCGATATGTTTGATTACGCTAAAAGCGAATGTAAGCGTTTAAACCTCAATGGAGTTGGCAAGGTTCGAGTTAATCGCGCAGGTTGCCTTGATCGATGTGACCTAGGTCCGGTAATGGTGGTTTATCCAGAAGGCATTTGGTATCAATTTGTAGATAAAGAAGATATCGATGAAATTATTCAAAGCCATTTTATTGATGGTAAACCAGTGACAAGATTGATCCTTAGCGATACCTTGGCATGACTTTGCGTTCCTTGGACCTTCAGATTCCAATTACGATTGGCTTTGCCCAGTCTAAGATAGAACTTCCTGAACGCTTAATGACGGACCCTGATTTCCCAATAAAAGGCATTGCCATTGTGGCGCATCCACATCCCCTAATGGGTGGAACAATGGATAATAAGGTGGCCGTAACACTTGCAAAAACACTTAATCAGTTGGGTTTCATAACGATTCGGTTTAATTTTCGGGGTGTTGGGCAGTCGACAGGAGTTCATGATCACGGCATCGGTGAAACACAGGATCTTGAAGAGATCCTTGCACAAGCAAGAAGCTCAGTATTTTGGGGGGCGATTCCAGAAATTCAGTCTTACCCTTGGGTAAGTCAAATCTCTAAATTACCTTATGTACTAGCCGGTTTTTCTTTTGGTACCTATGTCAGTAGCCGACTGGTAGCAAAGCTACAGGAGGATTTACCACAGCGGTTAATTTTAGTAGGGACTGCTTGTGGCAAATGGGATGTACCCAATGTGCCAGCTAATTCCATCATAATTCATGGTGAATTAGATGAAACAATTTTATTAAATGATGTGTTTGAATGGGCCAGGCCGCAAGAATTACTAGTTCAGGTCGTTCCCGGAGCAGATCATTTTTTTCATCGCAAATTACATTGCATTAGACAGGCAATTATTTCAGCCTGGTATGGAGTAGAAAATGGATATGACAATACATAATGAGTCTTTAATAAAGTACCCTTGTAACTTTCCTATTAAGGTAATGGGGAAAAATCATCCCGATTTTAAACAGGCTGTTGCGATGGTTTGTAAGCAGTTTGATCCACAATTTAATTATTCTGAAATAGAAGAGCGTATTTCTAAAGCGAATAATTATTTAGGATTGACAGTGAACATTAACGCAACTAGTCGAGAGCAATTAGATGAAATTTATCGAACTTTATCGACACATCCATTGGTTAGTGTAGTTTTATAAGCTATGGCAAGTGATGTCATAGAAGTGATACATCTTGGTTTACAAGATTATTTAACTACCTATGAGAAGATGAAGATATTTACGCAGCAGCGTACAGAATCTACCAAAGATCAAATCTGGATATTGGAGCATCCACCCGTTTTTACTTTAGGTTTAGCGGGCGAAAATAAGCACTTACTAGTTCAGAATTCTGGCATCCCTTTGGTGCCAGTTGACCGCGGCGGCCAAATTACTTATCACGGACCTGGTCAATTAGTAGTTTATTTATTATTAAATTTAAAGCGAAAAAACCTTTACGTTCGTGAATTCGTTAACAAAATTGAGCAGGCCATCATCGATACTTTAACGCAATTAGAAGTATGTGCAGAGAGAAAATCAGGGGCACCAGGTATTTATTTAAATGATAAAAATAGTGGGAATGAACATTTATCGGGAGCCAAAATTGCGGCTTTAGGCTTGAAAATTACAAAACAATGTTCATATCATGGCCTTTCCCTCAATGTGAAGATGGATTTAAAGCCCTTTGAAATGATTAATCCTTGTGGTTATAAGGGTTTACAAACCGTTGATTTAGCGACATTAAATAAGAATTGCACTGTTTTGGAAGTGTCTGATAAATTGATTCATCAACTTAAAAGACAATTGCAACAACACGCTTAAGGCGTAAAGAATAGAATACTGTTATGAGTGAAAAAATAAATACTGAACTTGCCTACGATCCCTCCAAAAAGCAAAAATCTGCTGAGAAGACATCCCGTATTCCAATTAAGATCATTCCAATTGATCAGGTATTAAAAAAACCTGATTGGATTCGAGTTCGTGCAAGCTCTGGAAACTCTAGATTTTCTGAGATTAAAAAAATCCTGAGAGAAAATCAATTAGTAACAGTTTGTGAAGAAGCGAGTTGCCCCAACATTGGTGAATGCTTTGGTAAAGGTACTGCTACTTTTATGATTATGGGCGAAAAATGTACTAGAAGATGCCCATTTTGCGATGTTGGCCATGGCAGACCGGATCCACTCGATGAAAATGAGCCCATGAACTTGGCGAAAACCATTGCAGCGTTAAAACTCAGTTATGTCGTGATAACCAGCGTTGATCGAGACGATTTACGCGATGGTGGTGCAATGCACTTTGTATCATGCATACAAAATACAAAAGAACTATCCCCAAGTACCAAAGTAGAAGTTTTAGTCCCTGACTTCAGGGGGCGTTTAGAAAAAGCTTTAGAAATTTTTGGCTCAAATAATGGTATGGGTTTACCTGATGTCATGAACCATAATTTAGAGACGGTTCCACGTCTTTATAAAGAAGCTAGACCTGGGGCAGATTATTTACACTCCCTAAAGTTATTAAAAGACTTTAAAGAGATGTATCCCAACATCCCAACTAAGAGTGGATTGATGGTTGGACTTGGTGAGACTGATGAGGAAATTTTAGAAGTGATGCGCGATATGAGAGAGCATCAAATTGATATGTTAACTATAGGACAATATCTCTCTCCATCAAGTCATCACTTGCCTGTTAGAAGATATGTACATCCTGATACTTTCAAGATGTTTGAGCAAGAGGCGATCAAAATGGGCTTTAGTCATGCTGCAGTTGGGGCGATGGTCAGATCTAGTTATCACGCTGATCAACAAGCTCATGAGGCTGGCATTATTTAATAAGCTGTTCTATGAAAAAACTATTCGCATTATTAATCATTAGCTTTTTATTTGCTTGTACAGCTACTTTTAACTGGCGAGAAATACGATCCGATGAGCAGGGGTTTTCTGCATTATTTCCAGCCAAAACAACCTTTGAACAAAAACAGTTTCCTTTTAAAGATCGTCCTATCGATATTTCGTTGGAAGCCTCCAATGCGGGTGATGTGGTATTTGCTATTGGCACCCTTAAACTGGATGAAAAAAGTACTTCAAGTGATGAGCTACTGGCAGCGATGCAGAACAACGCCCAAAAGAGTATTACCAATCCGGCTTCGCCAGAACTTTTAAAAATAAACTTTACATTGGCTGGCGAGGGTAATTCCAAAGTAGGCGGAGAAGGATATCAGTTGAATGGAGTGAGTCCCGATGGATTACATCGCATTTACTGGGTGTATTGGGTGAAGCGGTCTGATAGTAATCAAATGACGCGTTTATATCAGTTAACTGCCATTAAATCTTTTAAACAAAAACCGACGGATAAAGAATCAAATGAAGTCACCGAGCAATTTTCAACATTCCTCGGTGGCTTTAGGCCTTATTGAAATCCTACTCATCGATCGAACAAAGAGTATTAAAAAGAGGCAAAAAAAGTTTTAGTTAGAGAGTAACTTGGCTTCTAAAGCAGCAATCTTCGCTTCTAACTCTTCCAGTTTTGCACGTGTCTTTGCTAGCACTTGAACTTGGATATCAAATTCTTCACGAGTCACCAAATCCATCTTCTGAAAACCCTGCTGCATTAAGCCTTTAACATTTTTTTCAATATCTTTTGCAGGTGACTGAGCAACGGCGTCTGAAACCTTTTTTTGGACATCTTCAGCCATTGATTGGAATTTTTTAAAGAAATCTGTATTGCTCATAAGAACTTTCCAAGGAATTGAGAATTTCTAATCATAAACTGATTACGCGACTTTTGTGTGAAGCATAAATTCACCATTTTGGTGCTTAATTTATTGTCTTGCAATATATTGGTGAATAGGGTTAGTGGCAGGAGTCATAGTTTTGTAAGAATAGAGTCAAGAAAAGTAGTAACTCTTTATTTGTAATTTTTTTAACTTAACTGAACTGGAATTATTTTATGAAAAACAAACTTTTAGCTTTAAGCGCAATCACCGCAGCATGTTTAATGACAATGTCTACAGCAATGGCTGAAGATGCTCCTGCCGCAGCTGCAGATGCTCCTGCTGCAGCTGCAGACCCAGGCCCGATTACAGCTAACGTAACTTTAGCAAGTGAATATCGTTACCGTGGTATCGCTCAAACAAATTCAAAGCCAGCAATTCAAGGTGGTTTTGATTATGCTCACGAAAGTGGTTTTTATGCTGGTAACTGGAATTCAAACATTAGCTGGTTAAGCGATGCAGCTCCAGGTTCTTCAGCACCAATTGAAATGGATTTCTACGCTGGTTTCAAAAAAGAAGTAGCTGAAGGCGTAACTTTAGACGGTGGTGTACTCCAATATTATTATCCAACATCAAACTACCCAAGTGCTAGTACAAATCCAAATACAACGGAATTGTATGTTGCAGCAACTTATACTTTTGCAACTTTAAAGTACTCATATGCGGTATCTGACCTCTTCGGCTATGCAGGAAGTAAGGGATCAGGTTATCTTGATTTAGCCTTGAATTACGATACAGGCGTTGAAGGTATTACTTTAAATGCACACGTTGGCTATCAAAAAGTTGCAGGATCTTTAAATCCTAATGCATCTTACACAGACTGGAAATTAGGTTTAACAAAAGACTTAGGCCATGGCATGAATGTTGCAGTAGCTTACATCGGTACAAATGCTGATGGTACTGTTTACTACTCACCAACTGGACAAAACACTGGTCGTGGTACTGGCTTCATTTCTTTCACAAAAGCATTTTAATTTAATCATCCACGGATGAGGAGAGCTATATGAAACTAATCATAGCAATTATTAAA
>Ga0208108_1000049_pt1 | contig 25456 bp, 28 predicted proteins | sample CryBogCBE22May08_FD_184589 | JGI IMG/M metagenome (GOLD analysis project Ga0208108, IMG submission 184589) | Freshwater microbial communities from Crystal Bog, Wisconsin, USA - CBE22May08 (SPAdes) | ecosystem: Environmental > Aquatic > Freshwater > Lake | place: Crystal Bog, Wisconsin, USA...
GCGTTAGCTATTTCATCGAGACGATTATTTTGGGCTTGTACCAAAGATACCGTAAGAGTTATCAAAACACCGACTACAAATTTGATTCGCATTAGTTGCCCCTTAATCAGCTTGATAATGATTTTTATTTTTATAAATTGATTCTAACAGGGGTCATTTATTTAGCCATTTGATTTAAGGGTAAGTCCTAGACTTAAAAGGAAGTATTTGTCGTATATTAAACCCTATCTACAAGGAGACAACGATGAAGATTTCCACAATTTATTGAATAAGATTATTTATATTTAAACCAAGTTGGATGGCGAACAATTTTATTTATAAATGATTGTTCGCTTTACGTTTTATAGTGGTTTTTATTCAGTAAATCCTAAGTGTGATTATTTCAATAGTTACATATGGCAATGCCGAGCCAAGCTTCTGATGATGTTTGTCAGTTGAAGATCTAGAAACTGTACGGCGCCGGCCTAAGTGCGAGTAGTTGACATTTGGTGAAGGCATAGTCCAGAGAGTGGAGAAACTCACACCAATCGTTATCCTTTGGTCTGGGGTTCAAGTCCCTGACATCCTCTCCTCCCTTAAAGACGGGGATTCCTCCTACTACAAGCTCATGCCGGAGCGGAAGAATGTTTCTGGTCGCATTGAGGTCACGGTCATTGACCGAAAAAACTGAACACATCCATTCTCTAATTCGCAAACCTACTTTACCTTACGGACTGTTGGGAGAAATATTGCCACAACAAGAACAAGTATTGATTTTATAGGGAAAACATCAGGAATTTTAATCTATCAGCTTATAAAATCGCTCATCGTAAAGACTTCCACTCATCGGTGTTAGGGTTACTCGAAAATCTTTTTTATGTTTTTGTGACGCATGATTTTTGATTGCATCCTCATTCGCCCAAATTTCAACGATTGTCATATGGTTGGGTCGACTAATTTGAGTTAAAGCTTCAAACCGAATATTCCCTGGATCTTTTGGACTAATTGTTGAGATATCTTTCACTAGAGCAATTCCTTGATCCTTAATCGTTGGAACTATATCGACGTGTGTAATTGCAAAAATTGAATTCTTAAGTTCAGCATGAGGAACCATAACTTTACCGACTTGAAGGGCAGAGTGAGGGCGTTCATCATAGCTACTTCTCAGTAAAACATTTAACTTCTCTTTAATAGCAGTAACTTTTTCTGATTTTTGATGTTGTGTCATGCTGGAAATATCTCGCCATGCTTCTAAAATAGCAAATTGGTCTGGTTGGCCAATTCGCTGAACCACCTCAAATCTTAAATTCCCATCTTCTTTGATACTAGAATCTGTAAGTTCCTTTAGTAAGAGTTTTGTCTTTACGATATCAGAAGAGTAGACCTCAAAATAAGTAACAATATAAGATGTTACTTTTTCAGTGATGGGCTCAGCTGCATGACTCATTTTCATCACTCCCAAGAAATTGGCCACCAATAAAAGCATACAGAATTTAACTCGACTCAATTTACTTAGGGTCATCTTTTTTCCTTTAACAAATGTTATCTAACAAAATTAACATCGTTTTCATAAAATAACCATAGATAAAACCCTAATAAAAGTTTAATCTAAAATTTTATGACCGGTCACACGGGAAATACCAAACTCTTCACATAGTCAAGAAATCTTCTCACCATCTAAAAATCTAGACACAAATTTCAGCTTTTCATCCATCTTTGTACTTTCATTCCATGGCATAAGTTGGCCCTCCTTATGCCAAAAACTGTAAAGAATGTGTCCAGTATAAAGTGTAAAGTATGTCTCAAGTCATCCACCCTCACTAGAAATGGTGGGGGTTTTGTCTTTTAGAGCATTGCTTTAAGTAACGCTGGTGCAGGATCTATAAATCAGTGAATTGTTCCGTTGAGAGCAAATTCTCTTAGAGCATTTCCTGGTGTGATTGTGCTTTTATAAAGTGGCCCACAAGGGGTATCAGCCATCATCAGTGAAAGTTCATACCAATCATTAGAATAATGAATCGACTGATAACCTTCTAGGTGATAGGTGAACATATTTAAAATACCAATGATGCTGCGATTAGTTGATTTGCAATAAATCACCTTCTCAAGATGATTTAATTCCTGTTGTATAAAAGATTCGCTTACACCTTGAGATAGCAAGATCTTAAATAGGTATTGTGGGAATCGCTCTACTAAGTTCGATGCTGGGGCTAGAGGCATTAACACTGGTAGCAGGGTTCTTTCATTTACAAATAAGGCTACCTGTGGTTTTGAAAATATTGCCTTAGCATACCAATTACCCAAAATATTGTCTCCCTTTCCAGCGGGTTCGTTGACGCCTGAAGAGACTCGATCTAATAATTGTTTTGAGCAGTGTAAATAAAACATAGAAAAGTGTCTCTGATTAGGCTAAGACTGGAATCAATGCATGCTTGACTTTCGGTAGTCCAGATTTACGAACTTGCCATAAGTCATAGGCTGCCTGTAAAGCTAGCCAAACACTTGCGTTACCTCCATTTTTCTCGCCTAACCAAGCCTCAATACGAAGAGCCATTTCTGGAGAAATACCGGCTTTACCATTAATCACCCTAGAAAAAGCTGCGCGATTTACTCCTAGTTGTTCTGAGGCTTCTGTTACGGTTAGTTCTAACGCTGGAAGAATATCTTCTTTCAGAGTAAGGCCTGGGTGGGGCGGGTTATACATTTTAGTCATCATTATTCCTATTCTTTAAGTGATAATCTTGATAATCAACAAGAACAACATCTTCACCTTCAAATTTAAATATCATACGCCAATTTCCATTTACCGAAATTGAATAGTGATCCTTTAGCTTATCTTTTAATGGATACAATCCCCAACCAGGTAGATTCATATCTTCCCATTTTTTTGCAACATCTAATCTAGCTAACTGCCTACCCAGTTTATTGCCATGGGCGCTATGGATTCCTAACTTTTTTCCGGTATTAAAAAAGAGTTGCAAGCACTTACAGCGAAATATTTCAATTATGAATTATTGCATACTGAAACTATGCGCTATGCAAGAATATAGGTTGGTATTTTAAGGGAAAAGCTAATTAAAAAAGGATTTGAGCATTTTAAAAAGGCTCACTATTGAAAGGTAACCTTACTCACTGTGGAGATAGACTTTAAATTTGCAGCGACGATTAATGCCGACGAAATTGTGACTATGAGAAAGCGCTTGAATCGCTCTAGAGTTGAATTTTTAAGTTAAATCAAATTTGTAGTAATCTATTTACTGAGAACAACTGGAAAAAATTTATATCATCAAGATCTATATAACAAAGGAGACAGCATGGCAGCTTATTGGTTAGCGCGTTCAAAAATTAATGACCCAGTCGAGTACAAAAAATATACCGACCTAGTTCCTGGCATTATTGCTCAATATGGTGGAAAGGTTTTAGCAAGGGGAGGGAAATACCAAATTATGGAAGGACCTCAAGATTTCCAACGGTTTGTGGTAATTGAATTCCCCTCACTTGAAGATGGTGTGAAGTGTTTTGAATCTCCTGAGTATGTGGCGGCTGCACAGTATCGTCGCAGTGGTGCGGGAGTTGTCGAAAATGTCATTATCGAGAGCGGTGACGCCACCAAATAAGCATTACATTGGTGGTTTAAATCCATCTTTTCCGACAGTGATACGAAGTAAGGTTACTTGACCATCTTTTTCAATCACGGTCAAGATAGCATTTGCTTGGGAAACTAAAAGAGCGGACGAACCTGGTCGAAAAGTCACGATCGGAGTACTCTCTGGGACATAAACGACTTGGCTGCCACCTTTGTATTCAAGTTTTAATTCACGCCCACTACCGATGGTTTTTAATTGGCTCACATTAGCATTTGTCATCATACTTCCAGGCATGAGGTCCCATGCATAATGTCCTTCACCATTGCCGCGCATCACTTCAGGAAACACTAATACTTCTAAAGCCTCTAAACGCCCAGAGGAGCTTGTCAAGGTAGCAGTACCAATAAAGCTATTTTCTTGGATATCTGACATCTTGATCGGATAGACCTCTGTGATATTTAGATTCGGTGGCATCGCTATTTTTATAATTTCTCCCCGACGTTCTTTGATCGTAATGGACTGAGCATCTACTTGCTCAATCACTCCCCGTAATCGAATTGGTGAAGGTACATTTTGTGCGAAAGTAGTAATACTTATGAAGAAACTAAGTAATAAAGTAAAAGCAAATATTTTTTTCGTCACGATTCTGTCCTTAGGCGTTGTGTCAAAAGTACATCAATGAATTACTCGTTTGTAATATGTTTAGCTTTAATCATTTTGCGCCTAACTTGTGATCCCTATCTATTTTGGACCAATAGATATTTTGATATATGGAAAGATTAAGGTGCTTAAAAATATGTATTTATTTTCGTACTTTAATTAAATGTCTACCAAGATTATTAGTATCGGCACTACTTTTTTACAAATATTATTTGTACACTTCTTTACGGTCACCAATACGTAAAACCAAAATACAAACTGTTTTGTCCTGAATACTAGCAATGATTCGATAATCACCAACGCGGTATTTCCAAAACTCACCAAGTTTGGAACCTTTTAGTGCCTCACCAAGTTCCCTCGGATCCTTATGTTTGGCAAGTCTAGATTTTAAAAAATGAAGAATTCGTTTGGCAATTTGTGGGTCTAATTTTCCTAATTCTTTCTTTGCTGCTGGGTCAAATTCAATCTGCCAAACCAAGTTCACGCTCCAATTGGTTTAGTTTGATTGTCTTAGTTTTGCCATTTTTAATATTGTTCAACCGCTTCTCAGCCAAATAGAGATCTTCCAGATCATCTAAATATTCTAGGATTGCTTCGCGGGCATAAAAAGTTTTAGTACGTCCAGTTTTAGCTGCTAATGCGCCGAGTCGTAACTCAATATCTTCGGGTAATCTAATCGCAAGCATAAAGCCTCCTTAATTTGCTATACAAGTATATCAAATGTCCTCTTTAAGTTCAATCTTAACTTATTTACTACATTCTTACTAACAAACCGATACTGCCAGCCTTTAGAGCTCCAAACTCTGGTGTGGAGTTCTATTTATGGTTTCTGTTCTCATGATCCTTTGGCTCGTGTTCAAGTCTTTGACAACCCACAAATAAAACCCTCATTAGTAATGGTCGAAGGCCTTTAATTACAGTGCTTTTTTATCAAAATCACTTGCATCGTGACGTTCGCGAAGTTGCTCGGATGGATCGCCAGAAGTCCGATTAACCATACGACCTCGTTTGACTGCTGGCCTTGCCAAAATGGTGTCTACCCATCGTTGAACATTCAAATACTCATGAGCGCCAAGGAATTCCGCCGCACCATACAACCATCCTTTAAGAAGGGCTCCATGCCAAGGAAAAGCTGCGATATCTGCGATGGTGTATTCTGATCCGGCAAGATATTCATTTTCTGCTAGACGTTGGTCAAGCACATCAAGTTGACGTTTTACTTCCATCGTAAAACGGTCGATTGGATATTCCATTTTGTAAGGTGCGTAAGCATAAAAATGACCGAATCCGCCCCCTATGTATGGTGCACTCCCCATCTGCCAAAAAAGCCAATTCATCGTTTCAGTACGAGTAGACAGGTCTTTCGGTAGGAAAGCATCAAATTTCTCTGCGAGATAAAGTAAGATAGACCCTGATTCGAAAACACGAATAGGCGTTGGTGTACTGCGATCTAGCAGAGCAGGAATTTTCGAATTTGGATTTATTTTGACAAAATCTGAACCAAATTGATCGCCATCAACAATCGTAATTAACCAAGCATCATACTCAGCCCCAGAGTGCCCTAAAGCGAGAAGCTCTTCAAGCATTATTGTGACTTTTACGCCGTTTGGTGTGCCCAAGGAATATAACTGTAGGGGATGGCGACCAATTGGCAATTCTTTTTCGTACCTTGATCCGGCGGTTGGTTGATTAATACCTGCAAATTTTCCACCATTAGGTTTTTCCCATGTCCAGATTTTTGGTGGGGTGTATTCATTAGCATTAACCATGTTTTTTCCTTTTCGTGAAATATTTACTCAATGCTCGTATATTAACTGGATTATGAATCTGGTGATTCTTTAAATTAGAGAACGAAAGAGCTTTGATCGAGGTGCTATTTCGATTTTAGAATACCTACGGGCCCAATTGTGTAGAAATTTTAAAATTCACTAGTGTTGAAAAACGCTGAAATATCATTCCATTTGTACAACTAGTTCAGATATTAGAACTGTCTTGATGATAAGGTTTGATTACTCTTCAAGATTATGGATAATTTGACGCAGTACTTTTCTTGTTACTGCCAAATCTTTGAGCGAGATATTCGTTTCAGCTATTTGATTAACTTCTAAAGCCAGAGGCTCTAATTTTTTTCGAAGTTGCTTACCGTCACTAGTTAAAAAGATGTGCCATTTTTTTAAATTACCATTAACGCGCTCACGTATGATAATTTGTTGTTTTTCAAGATTAATGAGTGCTTGGTGAATCGTTGGTTCCATCAATCCAGTCCGAAGACTAATGTCTTTTTGGGTAATCCCCTGTTCCTCCCAGAGCACCCTGAGGATCGCCCAATGACCAAAAGAGATGTCATATAACTCTAAACGTTGTTGTAGAGACCGCATATATAGACGCCCAGCATCACGGACTATATGTGCTAAACGGTCTTCGGGTACTGTAACGTGTTTATCTAACCCTTTTTTTTCTTGCAAGATTAACCTTTCAGTAAAGCATCTAATTGCATTGGTGATTGATGATGGGTTGTGTAAATAGTTTGCTGTTTTGCTGACTCTAGAAGTCCAGCAACCAGCTCCATCGTTGAGAGACCCCATTTTGCATCATGTAACGCCGTGTGACCTTGCCAAACTTGTAGCAGTTCTTTAAAGACGTTCTCGCGAGGAATAGTGGGTTTTGCAAATGGGATTGTTCGAATCCCTTGAGTTTCATAAATCAACAATTGATCAGGCATGATTTTTAAATCAGCAGAATCACAACTCACCAAAATCATACCGAAATGTTCATGCGTATCAGGCGATTGGATTTCCTGATTCATTTTTAAATTAGAGTTTTTCCGTTTCAAATCGGCTTCAGACAAGCCCGTTGCTAAAGACGTTTCTAGCGCCTTTTTTGCTTTACCAGTCATTAGTTCATTTTTATGAAAGCCTAACTCTGAAAAATTACCACAAAGTTCATCGCTGTCATAAAGCCCATAACCACTATACGTTAAGGAGGCAAAGCAGCCGTTTTCAAATTTTAGTTGCGCAGCATAAGCACCTTCTGTTGATCGACTAGGATTCCAGTTGCCAGTTTGAGCAGTAATCGTTTTGACATAGCTTCCACCTAAAAGTCTAGCAATATCTAGGTGGTGGGCTGCTTGGCTATACACGACCCCACCGCCTTGTGAGGAGTCTAATTCTTCTACGCGTCTTGGACGATATAAAAAATCTGTGTAGTTCAGCATTTGTATCATACGAACTTGGCCAAAAATTCCTTGATGAATCATTCTCGCCGTTTGCAAAATAGATTCGTCATAACTGTGGCTAGGGCCGATGAGAAGGGGAGTATCAAATTCATCAGAAAGCCTTACCATTTCCAACGCATCTGCAACAGTGATCGACATCGGTTTTTCACAAAGAACAATTTTTCTTATTTTCAAAAAGAATGAAACATGCTCCAAATGAAATTGATGAGGACTTGCTACATAGACTGCATCATAATCAATGGCTTGGTGTAATTCTTCTAATGTGGAAAAACTAGGTTGAGATAAAGTTTTTGTAAATTGATTTCGAGTATCTTCTTGTGGGTCAATACCTCCCACGATATCAATACCAGGGTATTTTAGAAGAGAAGGTAGAGTAAGGACGAAAGCCCTACCTAGGCCGCATATCGCAATTTTAAGAGCTGGTTTAATTTGCATCACCATAATTTACCAGTCTAAAACTAATACAGGAGATTTTGACCTAGAAATACAAATGAGTATTTCAGACTGTTGTCTTGCCTGATCTAAAATAAAGTCACGATGATCCGCCACACCTTCGACTAATTTTACTAAGCAGGTACCACACGTTCCACTCTCACAGGAGCTTGGTAAAGATATTCCTTGCTCACGAAGAGACTCTAGGATCGTTTGATTGGCGGGGATCTGATAAATAAGACCACTGGTAGCATGTTTTACTTCAAAAGCTGAATTATCCTCTGCAGAGAGGGAGGGCTTGGTTTGTGCTGAGCCAAAATCTTCAAATCGAACGGTGCCTTCCTCCCAATGCCCGGTCATTCCTCTAACATCCTCCATCATGGCACTAGGTCCACAACAGTAGATGAGCCCATCTTTGGGCTGTGCAAGGAAAGGCCAAAAATCAAGTTGGTTGGAGAGTGAGCCTTCATCATGATGCAGAGTGAGTTGCTCTGGTTTCAGGATGTTTTTTAGTCGATTTAAATAAGGTGTTTGGTCAAAGGTGCGAGTACAGTAAATTAAATGGTAGTGATCATGTCCGATCTCATGAAGGTGTTCGATCATTGACAGAATCGGTGTGATACCAATGCCACCAGCAATAAAAAGATATTCATCGGCATTTTCGAGGTTAAAAAAGTTTTCTGGAAGACTGACCTGAATTTCTTGACCAACTAGTAGTTCGTCCACTATTTCTATTGAACCACCTCTGCCATTGGCCATTCTTTTAACTCCTAGCTCATAAGTATGCGGAGTATTCCCAGTTCCAATGAGGGAGTAGTGGCGATATAAACCCTGTGGTGTTATTACCTCGACATGAGCACCTGGTTCGAAGCTTGGTAATGGATTTCCTGTCGGATCGGACAAAATCAATTGATACACATCTCCTTCTAAAGGAGTTTTTTCTTGAACCACTAAATTCAAATATTTTTTCATAGAGATGATCTGGGTCAAATTAAAAAAGATTGACGTCTGTTTTTACAGGTTATACTATTCTAACTTAGGTACCTAAGTATTTTTACTTTTTTTGTAAAAATGACAAAAATTGATATGAATTGGAGAAAAGAGTGACCCCAGCAGAAAATGATTTACTTTGTTTAGTAGAGGGCGATGCGCCCATGGGAAAACTCATGCGTCAATTTTGGGTGCCAGCACTACTAAGTGAAGAGATTGAAATCGATGGCAAGCCAACTAGGGTAAAGCTATTTGGTGAGCCCTTAGTTGCTTATCGAGATAGCAATGGAACTGTTGGCCTAATGGGAGAGTTTTGTCCGCATCGTGGAGCGTCCTTAGTCTATGGTCGCAATGAAAAGTGCGCGCTAAGATGCCTATATCATGGCTGGAAAATGGATGCGGAGGGGACTATTCTTGAAATGCCCTCTGAGCCATCTGCCAGCCCACTAAAGCAAAAAATTAAACAAAAAGCATACCCAACAAAAGAGTGGGGAGGATTTGTTTGGGCATTTATGGGTGATCAAGCTAATATTCCAGAGTTTTTACCACCACCTTTTTGTCCTAATGAAAATACCAAAGTAAGTATTTCAAAAATTAAGATCCCCTGTAATTGGGCACAAATTACAGAGGGACAAATTGATTCAGCACACTCTTCAAGCTTACATTCATCAGATATGGTTCCAGCGCCTGTAGAATTTGGCCAAGCTACTGATACGCAATGGCTTCGACCCTCGACAGACAAATCTCCAAGATTTGAGATACAAGAAACAGATTTTGGTTTTCGCTATGCTGCGATTCGTCGGCCGATTAAACAGGCTACTACTCATGACTATGTACGAGTTACCGTGTACGTAGCACCGTTTATTAGTTTGATTCCACCCAACACTTCTTATCGAGTCGCAACCGTTATAGTACCGATTGATAATGAAAATACAGCCTTTCACTTTATCGCTTTTGGTGAAGGAGATGTCCCTAGTACCCAAAGTTGGAGAAAATTCTTATCAACAACTGTCGGCGAAGATCTGAATCCTGACTATACTAATCGTCGTCATCTTGGCAACGACTTTATGCAAGATCGTGAACTCATGAAGCAGGGTAATTACACTGGCATTAGTGGTATTCCGAATCAAGATATTGCTATGTGGGTAGGCATGGGCCCGATTGCGAATCGTTCACACGATATATTAGGAGCAAGTGATCAAGCGATTGTCACTTTTAGGCGTTTAATGCATGCCGCTGCGAAAGCAACTGGCGAAGGTAAAACTGTATTTGATCACTCAACAAGTACGATTTCGTTAGATCAGTTAAAAGCTTGGGAAGAAGTCGTTGATAAGGGTACCAACTGGAGATTACTAGGCGCAGCTCCTGAAGAGATTCAGGAACTGCAAAGCTGATTATTGCATCTTAATTTTTGCTTCGTTCATCAGTTTGCTGATGCGATCACTCTCATCTTTAACCCATTTAGTAGATTCTTCAGGACCTGAAATTTCGAATTCGATACCCATCGGTTTAAAGTTATCGACTACCTTCTGTTGTGCGGCAAGGGCTTTTAATTCTTGATTTAATTTTGTGGTGACAGAGTTTGGTACGCCTAGTAATCCAAAGATAGCAATCGTATGAACATATTCATATCCTGGAATATTGGCTCCAAGAGCAGGAATCTCGGGAGCCAGTTTTGAGGGTTTTACAGAAGCAGCGCCAATGATTTTTACTTTGCCATTTTTTTCAAAGCCAACTAAAGAAGGGTAGGCGGCAAAAACTGCTTGTACTTGTCCAGCAACTAAAGCAGGTACAGATTGGGAAGAGCCTTTATAAGGGATGTGATTGATATCCCAGCTTTGCGATATACGTAATGCTTCCATGGCCAGATGATGTGGACTGCCGATGCCAGAAGAACCATAGTTCACTACTCCAGGATGCTCTTTAATATAAGTCGAAAATTCAGTAAAGTTATTTGCCGGAACAGTTGAACTAATCGCTAAAAAGTTAGGAGCTTTGGCGACAATCGCAATCGGTTTGAAATCTTTTCTAGGATCATAGGAAGTATTAGAACTTAATAAATGGCTCGTGTTATAAGAAATCGTGTCTGTTACTAAAAAGGTATACCCATCAGCTGGCGAGGATTTTACAACTTGTCCAGCAATAATTCCGCCGGCACCTGGTTTGTTATCGACGATAACTGGTTGACCCAAACGCTCTCCAAGTAAAACAGCTAATTGTCTAGCAACCGTATCTGGAAGACCACCAGGAGAATAGGGCACAACAAATTTAATGGTTTGATTTGGGTAAGCTTCTGCCGCAAAACCAGTAACAGAATTGCAAAAAATGATAGAGATGAAGGCATTGAATGCCCATTTTAAGATGATTGTTGTCTGGAATTTTTTCATTTTAATGTTGTGGTTAAAGGTGAGGAATTAATCATTGGCTTGAAGTAGAGTTTTAATTGGTTCCGTTACTAATTCTACATTTACCGTGTCGTTATGTGCAGTATTTATCGCTGAAATATAACGAGCATTCATACCTCTTGAGGTCAAGGCAGCAATATATTCTTTAGCTAAATGTTCTCTAGTATTGTTATCGCTATCACCAGTAATTGCAATTACCTTGGTAGTTAAGGGTATAGTTTTATGAAAATTAATGGGAGAAAGTGAGCCCCAAGGTTGAGCTTGGTGATCAGAGCGCCATCTACTAATGTCACAAGGACAAGATAAAAGTAGGGCGCCATTTGCAATTCCTGGAGTTCGCCCAATCATGACACCCACAAAAGCAGCGCCACCAGAATGTCCCACTAATACTGTATTTTTTAAACCATAGTATTGTTTTAATGATTGAATAGCTGCAGTTATTTCATCAACATTTCCGGATGTGTAACTATCTCTGCGTCCATAATTGTAACCAGTCGATTCGTTGCCCTCGGCATCAAAATAACCTGGTCTTAGGATAAAGACCTTGATGACATCAGAAGGTAATTGAATATTTTTAGCTAAGCGTGGCATGCTAGTTACTGCCTTCAAATCACTTTGGTCGCCGTGGATGAAAACAACTAATGCAGAGGGTGTTGGGGCTAATGGATCTCGGAAGGTTGTAATAGCTAAGCAGTTATCAATACCTTTGACCTGAGTAAGCTTATCATCTTGGCACTTATCAGCAAACGAGATTTGACTGAAGAAGATTAAGAGCAAGAAGATAAACTGAAGAGGTAATTTATTCATCACAGTTTTATCCATTCAGGCAGAGATGCCCTTAGTGAACCCACCAGAAAAAGAAGGTAAATGCTATCTAGTTTGGGAAAATAATTTACCAACGTAATATTAGAGTTAGGAATTTGTTGATAAAAAACTTAATAATAAATATAAATCTAAAGCTTATAAAATTCATGAGAAGGTATTGGAGAAGCCGCCCCTGGCATACCATCAGATTGGAAACTGCCACCAACTATATGTAGTTCATTCCCCATCATTGCAGCCGCAAAACCGTGTCGAGCGACCATCACGTGCGGCAGAATTTGCCATGTTTTCGTAGCAGGATCATATGCTTCAAATGCCCAAAAAGTCATTTTTCTCTTAGTGTCTTGATATTCCCCACCAGTGATATAAATTTTTCCGTTATAAACACCACCACCTACATCACTACGACTAGTTGGAGCGCGCCCGACTAATAACCAGGTATCGCTATTGGGGTCGTACTCTTCAATGACATCTGTAACATCGGCTGCAACTACAAAAACCGCACCAATCCTACCATTGATAGCGTATATTTTGCCTCCAACTTCTCCAGCAATAAAATGATTTCTTGGGGTTGGCATTGGTGTTCTTGAACGCCATTGATTCGTAGCAGGATCATATTCGTCAACATCTCCAACCACAATATGCTTATTAGAACCTCTAGGAATTGGTGTACCAGGACCATTCTTTGAATTTGATCTTGCGCCACCAATGAGATAAATCTTTCCCCCGGAAACTACTGCTTGCGCCGCGCCCCTTGCTTTAGGTAACGGAGCGATGGCTTTCCAAGTGTCACTTTCTGGGGAATACTCCCAAGCGTTATCTACAGGCTTCCATTCTTTTTCAGGGTTAGGTTTATTAAAACCACCAAACACATAAAGTTTGCCATTGTGAGCAACTAAAGCAATATGATGAGCTGGTAAAGGCATATTCTGAAGTTTTGTCCAAACTTTTGTTGCTTTATCGTACTTATAGCTTAAGCCTCTCGGTGAGAACTCAATGTCATCAAGTCCCGCCATCACATACATCGTATTACCTATAGTTGCCCCCACTAATTCACCTGATGCCTCAGGTAATGGTGGTAGAAATTCCCAGTTAGAAAGAGGCTGCGAAAAAGATAAGTTCATAGAACTCATAACACCCAATGTACTAGCAGTTAATAAAAAGCTTCTTCTTGAAAAATATTTTGGCATATCTATCTCCCTATTAGGTCAATTACAGTTTAGATAAGTTTTCACTTTTTTTTCGAAACGCTCAATCCTGAGTTTTATCTACAACGATGATTACAACTAAGTCTCCAACTTTTTTACTTTCAGGATGTCTCACTTTTTTGTATTGAAATGAGAGTAAGGTACTCTATCCTGTTAATTTATATCCTACTTTAGAATAAATCGTATCAGAATACAATAACCCTCAAAGCCGTCTCGTACAGTTAAGTGATTCTAATATCGAATCACTAATCATTTTCTTGACCTTACTTGCTGTTCAGCTAGAATGTGGATAAGCTTGCAAAGTTGAGACAAGCACATAGATGAAGGTGAGACACATCATGTTTTATAGATGCTTTCAAAAAAAATTTCTATTTTGGGCAATGTTGTTTTTCGGGTTAATGTTTAATATTGCATTTGCTCAGGAAACAGTCCTTTCGATAGATTCTTTCGTTCCGCATGTTTCGACTGTGCCCGCTAATCAAAATCAAATTGTTGGATTACATTTACGCGAAAGAGTTTTAGAGAGTACAAAAAAAGCCATTGAAAATGGTTCTAAGCCAGAAATAGTATTGTTTATTCATGGGGGCTTTTCACCTGCAACGGTGGCGTATGATTTAAATTACAAAGATTTTTCTTGGATGGAAAATTTAGCAAAAGAAGGTTTTGACACTTTCGCTTTGACGATGACTGCTTATGGAAGCTCTCCTCGGCCTTACATGGATGATCCATGTAATGTCGACCCCAAGCAACAATCTATTCTAATTCCTCACATTTTAAAAGCTCCTTGTGCTCCTCATTACCCCTTTAAGCTCGTATCCAGCCAAACTGAATGGGACGAAGTTGAGACAGCAGTCAAACATATTTTAAAAATAAGAGGTGTAGACAAAATTAATCTTGTTGGATGGTCAACGGGTACTCCAAGAATTGGTGGTTTTGCTGCGAAGCATCCTGAGATGGTTAAGCGCATTTTATTTTTAGCGCCAGCACCCTTTTTTGATCAGGATAAACCACCTACTGTCTTCCCAGAACCTGGTGCACCAGTCTTACTTCAGACAAGGGAAAGATTGGAAGGGGAGCGCTGGATGGCTGATGTTAAATGTAGTGATCAAATTGACGACAAGGATATCCGTGATGTGATGTGGCGCGAATTAATGCTTGTTGAGGGAGCAGGGGCTAATTGGATACCTGGTGGTGTGATGCGTGCACCCAATCGAATGAATTATGGTTGGCGTGAAAATGTCTCAAAAATTAAGGCTCCTACACTGATATTGTTGGGAGAATTTGATAATTTCGAGGCACGACTCGACGCTTGGAAAGCCTTGACTGTTGAGAAAAAAGCTTTTTTAAAAATTGCATGCGGATCTCATTATTTGCAATATGAAAGGCAACGTCCCGTTGTTTTTAAGGCAACCAAAGAATGGTTTATGCATGGCACAATTAACGGCAAAGACAGTGGCTATTATTCTGCAGATTCAGTTGGAAATATAAAATGAATTAGGTCTCAAATGTATGTGTCGGTAAAATTGTTTAGATAGAACACATCGACTAATCCACCGAACCTAACACTGTTCGATGTCTCTAGGCTTTATGTTATTCTTTTTTACAGTAAAACAGAGAATTACTTACAGGAGACAAAATGAAGTTGTTCAAAAAAAGTATTGTTTTTATCTTGAGTTCAGTGACGCTATTTTTAGCGTTAGAAACAAATGCTCAAAGCACAGCTTTGAATTTCAAAGTTACTTCTTTGGGCGATAAAGTAATTAATGGCCCATTGTCTCTTGCCAAGCAAGGTAGTTTTTTTGTGGGAGGTAAAGATATTGAATCCAATACACTCTCAACACTACCGGCATATGCTCAATCCGGAACTATTACGGTTGATCAAATGTATGTGCGTTATCAAACTCCTTTGAAAGCGCAAAGTAATTCTGTTGTGTTCATCCATGGATGTTGTCTGACTGGTAAAACCTGGGAATCGACTCCTGATGGACGTATCGGTTGGGATGAGTATTTTGTTAAGCGCGGTTTTCCAACTTATGTCATTGATCAGTCAGGTCGAGGTAGATCTGCGGTAAATGCCGCTGCAATGAATGCAACTAAAATGGGAAAAGAAACCCCTGATCAACTTCCAGTAGTATTTGCGGCTAGTCATGAATCCGCATGGGCAATCTTCCGTTTTGGTGCGGAATATCCAAAGATATTTGATGGGTTGAAATTTCCAATTGAAGCGCAAAATAGTTTATGGCAACAAATGGTGCCTGACTGGATTAATTCAATGCCTACTCCAAATCCAACAGTACCTGCTTTGTCACAGCTTTCCAAGCAATTGAAAAAAACAGTATTAATTAGCCACTCGCAATCTGGAATTTACCCTTTTCAAACTGCGCAATTAAGCACGGATGGGATTGCCGGAATTATTTCGATAGAGCCTGCAGCATGTCCTGCCGCGAATAGTGATTTAACTCCCTACATCAAGATGCCTCTGATGGTTTTATTCGGTGATTATGTTGAGTTATCACCGCGCTGGGCACCTAGACTTAAAGCGTGTCGTGAGTTTATAGAAAAGACGAATCAAGCAGGTGGTAAAGCAGAGTTACTCGTACTTCCAGAAATTGGTATCAAAGGAAATTCGCATATGCTGATGCAAGATACTAATAGCATTCAGATTGCTGAGATTCTCAGTTCATGGATAGAGACAAGATTAGGTAAGTAAGCTCATTTGCATAAGCTTCGATTAAAGTTATTATCTTGGCTAGGTATTTCTATAGAGCGTATGAAAATAAAGTCGCTAAAGTAATCAACTTTAGCGGCTTTATTTAATTAGGGGGTAAATTGTTTAAAGCACCTCTCAAGCATTTTTTCAATTTACATGATTTAATATAAAACTTATTTAATTTCGTCTTCTACCTTCTAATTTATGCCGCGCCGAAACTCACCTAATCAAATACAAGACTTAGATGATTTAAGTAAATTAAATGAGATTATCATTGATAAGCGTAGCCTACAGCGTTCGATTGCAAAAAAATCTCGTCGTAATCGACACTATGAGAAGCAATTCATCCGTAACACGATTATGCGTTCTTCCCAAAGCGAATCTTTAAAGTAAGCATTCTAAAGTTTTATTTGTAAATTAATTCAATCATTTATAGGAAAACCATGTTTAGTCATATCATGCTGGGTGCAAATGATCTTGAAGTTTCAAGAGATTTTTATGATGCGGTATTAGGAACCTTAGGAGTTAAGCCAGGAAACTTTAGTCATAATCGATATTTTTACCGTAGTGCAAGTGGTGTTTTTGCTATTACAAAACCCCTTGATGGTAATGCAGCTACTTGTGCTAATGGCGGCACAATCGGTTTTAGTGCCAAGTCAATTGCTGAAGTAGATGCTTTTCATGCCAATGGTATTGCTCATGGAGGAAGCATGTGCGAAGGTGAACCTGGTTATCGCGAGGGTGTGGCAGGTACAGTCTATATAGCCTGGTTAAGAGATCCTGCTGGGAATAAGATTTGTGCATTGCATCGACCTGCGAAATAAAGTTGTCTTAGCAAAAAGCTTTACTGATTGAAGCTTTGTTAATAAAACTTTGGTTCATAAACCCAAGTTGAAAATGCTATGATAAAAATTTAGTCTCCAAAACCTTACTTTTTTAAATTAAAAATGTCGACAAATCATACTCAAGAAACCAAAGTTGCAGTTGTAACAGGTGGCGCAAGAGGAATAGGTTTAGCCATTGGCGAATGGTTCTTAGCCCATCACTATAAAGTGGCGCTCTTAGATATTGATCGAACAACGCTTGATGCAACAATCCAGCGCCTTGACAGGTCGGATGATGTAATTGGTATTCACTGTGATGTTTCTGCCGAAGAAGAAGTAATTGTTGCTGCACAAAAAGTCCTTGATCAGTTTGGATCTGTTCATGCACTCGTGAATAATGCCGGGGTTGCCATCTTTAAACCAGTTTTAAAAACCTCTTACGCTGAATTCAGAACGGTCATGGATACGAACTTAGACGGGACATTCATTTGTTCACAAATCTTCGGCGAGATGATGGTTAAAAATGGTGGCGGTGCTATTGTAAATGTGGCTTCGATATCTGGTTTGAGAGCGAGCACTTTGAGGGTAGCTTACGGCACTAGTAAAGCTGCTATTATTCATTTGACAAAACAATTTGCTGTAGAACTAGGTAATTACAAGGTTCGGGTAAATGCTATTGCGCCAGGTCCTGTAGATACCGAAATGGCTAAATTAGTTCATAGTGTTGCAATTAGGGCAGATTATCATGACACGATTCCACTTGAGAGATATGGTACTCCGCAGGAAATGGCAAACACCGTCGGTTTCTTGTGTAGTTCCGAGGCATCTTATATTAATGGACAGGTTTTAGCCGTTGACGGGGGCTTTGATGCCTCAGGGGTTGGTTTACCTACATTGCGGCGCAATATGCAATCAGAATAACCAGAAATACAGTTGGGTTTTCCCTTAATTCGAACCAATACAATCAATCCTCATATTAGAATGATGTTTCAGTTACATTATTTGAAGTTATTGAATGACTAGTAGCAATCTTATTTGCAAATAAAAGGAGACAACATGACAGTTACAAGACGCGATTTTATGAAATATACTGGTGTGGCGACTTTGCCATTAGTAACTGGTACAACTTTTGCCCAAACCGCAGAGTTTAATATGAAGTTTGGTTGTAATTTGCCAGCAACGCATCCTCTTAGCACTAGTGCGATGAAAATGGCGGAAAAGATCAAGACTGAGACTAAAGGTCGGGTCAATATTCAAGTATTTCCCTACAATCAATTAGGTAATGATACCGACATGTTGTCGCAATTACGTTCTGGCGCCTTAGACTTTATGACTCTGTCGCCGCTTATTTTGGGTTCTTTAGTACCCCTTGCACAGATCAACGGCGTTGGTTTTGCTTTCAAAGATTACAAACAAGTTTGGGCAGCCATGGATGGTGATCTTGGTGCATTTGTGCGTCGTCAAATTGCTGCGACTGGTACGATTTTTGCCTTTGATAAGATTTGGGATAACGGATATCGCCAAATAACTAATAGCGTTCGACCAATTGAAAAACCAGAGGATTTAAAAGGTGTAAAGCTGCGCACTCCTCCAGGACCGATTTGGGTTTCTTTATTTAAAGACCTCGGTGCGTCACCTACACCTTTAAACTTTGCAGAGGTCTATTCTGCTTTGCTATCAAAAGTCGTTGATGGTCAAGAAAATCCCTTAGCAATTATTTCTACAGCAAAACTGTACGAAGTACAAAAGTATTGCTCTTTGACAAATCATATGTGGGATGGTTATTGGTTCATGGGTAATAAGAAAATTTTTGAGGGAATGCCTCAAGATTTACAAGCGATTATTACCCGAAATGTTGCTGAGGCAGCAGCTTTGCAACGAGCTGAAGTTTATAAACTTAATGAAAGTTTGGCCAACGACTTAAAAGCCAAGGGAATGGCCTTTAACAATGGCAATACAGATGCTTTCCGCGAAAAACTTAGACAATCTGGTTTTTATGCAGATTGGAAAAAGAAATTCGGCGATGAGGCATGGACACTACTTGAAAAATATACCGGTAAACTTTCCTAAAAGTGGACTGGTTCTTGAAAGTAGCTTCTTTTGTTTAATCAATTAGTTGTCGGAATTAAATGGTTTGAGTCTGTCGTTTTCTCTATCGTTGAGGGGGTGGCAGCTCTGCTTGTTCTTGCCTGTGTCACGATATTATTTTCAGGAGTAGTAGGGAGATATTTTTTTGATTCCCCGCTCGTTTGGTCTGATGAACTAGCTTCCATATTATTTTTATGGCTGGCGATGATAGGTTCTGTCATTGCCTTGAAACGGGGTGAGCACATGCGGATGACTGCATTGGTGAGTAAACTCAGCCCTGCAAAAAGACACTACCTTGAAGCAATTGCAATGGTGGCATGTTTGTTTTACTTAGCTATCGTTCTTCTACCTGCTTATCACTTTGCCTTAGATGAAGTGATGGTAACTACACCCTCCCTAGAAATCTCTAATGCTTGGCGGGCGGCTGCTATTCCGATTGGAATGTTGCTGATGATCTTTTTTTGTCTTTTTCGTTTGGGTACTTTAGGCAGTTTAAAAACAACCCTTTTTGGAGTTTGCCTTACCTTATTGATTGCTGGCATTTTTTATGCTTGCAGTCCTTGGTTGGTTCCTTTAGGAAAATATAACTTACTCATCTTCTTTGTTGGGGTCGCTGGGTTTTGTATATTAGCTGGGGTGCCGATTGCATTTGCCTTTGGACTCGGTACCATCGCTTATTTGGGTTTAAGTACCCGTTTGCCTTTATCCGTTGTCGTTGGTCGCCTAGATGAGTCGATGTCGCATATGGTACTTTTAGCAGTACCTTTATTTGTTTTTCTGGGGTTATTAATGGAAATGACAGGTATGGCACGGGCTATGGTTGCTTTTCTCGCCTCTATGTTGGGTCATGTCAAGGGGGGCTTATCTTACGTATTAGTGGGTGCCATGTATTTAGTTTCCGGTATTTCGGGCTCCAAAGCGGCGGATATGGCAGCGATTGCACCCGCTTTATTTCCCGAAATGAAACGGAACACCCCGCCAGGAGAGTTAGTCGCTTTACTCGCGGCAACTGGCGCTCAAACTGAAACCATTCCACCAAGTTTAGTTCTCATCACGATTGGCTCGGTCACTGGCGTATCGATCACAGCATTATTTACTGGTGGGATGCTACCAGCCTTTATTCTGGGCTTGATTTTGTGTATGTTGGTTTGGTGGCGCAATCGTCACACACCAATAACAAATACTATCAAACCATCTGTTCGTGTCATCAGTAAGCTTTTTGTCATTGCGCTTCCTGCACTACTCTTACCATTTGTGATTCGTGCAGCAGTGGTAGAGGGTATAGCAACAGCCACCGAGGTTTCGACGATTGGAATTGTGTATGGACTTTTTTGTGGGCTGATAGTTTATCGACAATTTGATTGGAAACGTCTTTTACCTATGCTTGTGGATACTGCCTGTTTATCGGGTGCGATTCTTTTGATTATTGGCGCTGCCACGGGTATGGCTTGGGCTCTAACGCAATCTGGCTTTTCCCAAGTAATTTTAAAAGTGATGACTGATCTGAATGGGAGTTGGCAATTATTTATGCTAATTTCTGTTTTGGTATTTATTGTTCTCGGATCAGTACTCGAAGGAATTCCTGCTATTGTTTTATTTGGACCATTGTTATTTCCCGTTGCGCGTCAGCTAGGTATTAATGAGGTTCACTACTCGATGGTAGTCATTCTATCAATGGGCGTTGGCTTATTTGCTCCACCATTGGGGGTTGGTTATTACGCCGCATGCGCGATTGGAAAGGTAGACCCTGATGAAGGTGTGAAACCAATTTTGGGTTATTTAGTTGCGCTATTTCTGGGTATCTTAGTGATTGCATTAGTACCTTGGTTATCTACTTGCTTTTTGTAGCACTATTCTAAATTCCATCAGAATTGCATGATTTTCTGGGATTACGTAGTGAATCATGCAATAAACATGATTAGTGTCTAAGCTATAAAATACTTAAAACTTAGTGATCATTCAAACTAAGACAACAATATAGAAAAGCTAAGTCAAATCTTTTTTTGATTTTAGTAATTACCTTCGATAGTAAAAATGAGATTGATACAAAAGATGAAACAGTTTTATGACGAAGTAATAAGTTACATCAGGGCATTTTTAAGATGAGTGCCTTGCCTGAAGCTTACTCAAGCCCTTATTCTCAATATTTAGAGCAAGAATTACGATCTGATCATGCAGGCGAGACGGGTGCTGTCTATATCTACAAAGGAATTATTGCAGTTGCAAATTTGCGAAAAGATCAAGAACTCCTCTATTTTGCAAAACACCATGGGAGCACTGAAGCTGAGCATTTACAATTAATAGAGTCTGTTTTAGAGAAAAAATTTCATAGCAGATTGCTAGGACCTTGGCGCATTGCAGGATGGCTAACGGGTGCAATACCAGCATTATTTGGTAAAAAAGCCGTCTATGCAACGATTGATGCTGTTGAGACATTTGTGGAGCAGCATTATCAGCAACAGATTGATTACCTCCAAAAGAAAGGTAGTCATGAGGAAATACTAAAGTTGTTAATACGTTGCCAAGCTGATGAAATCGATCATAAAAATGAAGCGAGATCAAAGGTCACACCCCCTCCTTCCTTTGTTCTTAAATGGTGGTGTGCTATGGTTGGTGGTGGTTCAGCAGGAGCTGTTTTGCTGGCAAGGCGCATTTGACATCTTCCCCGGCCAGAACGACGAGGTTTTCCGCATGATTGGATAAAGCGGTTATCAAGATATTTGCACTATTATCAAAAATTAATGATTTTCATTTACTGAAGCCTAATGACATATTTTGATTATCTGAGTTATGCGCCTTGGCCGTCGCCAATCAATCTGTTAAAAGATTTAGAACGCTCCACTCATGTAACGCAAACTATTATTCAAAAACTAGATCCGGGGCAAGAACAGGTCCCTTTATTACCTCAGTTAAATCCTCCCTACTGGGAGTTTGGGCATCTGATTTGGTTTCATGAATTTTGGGTTCATCGCCATGGGAAAGAATCAAACCCTTCTTTTCTAAGTCAGGCTGATACTTTATTTAATTCATCCATCATTAGCCACAATGATCGCTGGTTGGCAAAAATACCTACGATCGATATTTTGATGAGTTATTTTTCCGAGGTGATGGCGCGTACTTTTACCATCCTAAAATCAGGGTCTGTGAGCCCTGAGCAGGCGTACTTTATTCAGTTAGCTCTCTATCATGAGGATATGCACAATGAAGCATTTGCTTATATGTGGCAATCGTTAGGTTATAGTTGGCCACTTGAGCATCGTCATCGCTCCATTGAAGATTATCAGACTTACTTTGAGCAGCGGTATATCCGTATTCCGGAATGCCAATTGCAACTCGGATCAGCGCAAAACACTGGTTTTATCTTTGATAACGAAAAATGGCAGCATGAAGTATCCGTTCCTCAGTTTTCAATTTCAAGTCATGCAGTGAGTAACGGTGAATATTTAGAATTTTTAAAATCCCTAAATGATGCGAAGATAAGTTCCACAGATCATCAACCAGCGTATTGGAAAAAAGAGGGGAATGATTGGTTTGAACGCTTCTATGATCAGTGGTTAGCGATTGATCTCAAAGCACCTGTTCGACATATTTCTGCTCAAAGCGCAGAGAAGTATTGTTTATGGAAAGGTGTTCGTCTGCCCACAGAAAATGAACTCAGTATTTTGATGGCATCAGTTAGCGAGCAATGGCAACCCTCTAGTCTATGGGAGTGGACCAGCAGTACTTTTGAGCCTTTTGAAGGGTTTAGCTCGGATCCTTATCAAGACTATTCGGCGCCTTGGTTTGATGGTAAACATCGGGTTTTAAAAGGTTGGAGTAAGTTCACTCCGAACTATCTACGACGCTCCCAATTTCGCAATTTTTATCTACCCTCCAGAAGAGACTTTTTCTGTGGCTTTCGTACCTGTTTAGCCTAAATTAGGTAAAATTTGATATCTATCCTGCCCCTACTTTAAATTGAGTACATTAATATGACATACAACGGTCGACTTACCTCCCTTTCTCACGGCGGGGGCTGTGGTTGCAAAATTGCACCTGGTGTTTTAAGCGATATTCTTAAAGCTTCTCCCATTCGCCAGATACCTGCTGCACTTCTTGCAGGCTCAGATAATAATGAGGACGCAGCTGTCTATCAAATAAATGAACATCAAGCGATTGTGGCGACTACGGATTTCTTTATGCCTATTGTTGATGATCCTTATCAATTCGGGCGGATTGCTGCTACCAATGCGATTTCAGATATTTACGCCATGGGGGCACAACCATTATTTGCACTTGCTCTCTTAGGTATGCCAATCAATGTTCTTCCCTTGGATGTAATTCAGCAAATTACTGCGGGTGGTGAGTCAGTTTGTGCAGAGGCCGGCATTATGATTGCCGGTGGTCACTCGATCGATACAGTAGAGCCCATTTATGGATTAGTTGCCATTGGTATAGTAGATCCTAAGAAGCTAAAGCGTAATAGTGGTGCAAAGTTGGGCGATAGCATCATCCTGAGTAAACCCTTAGGTGTTGGTATTCTTTCGGCGGCTTTGAAAAAGGAGCAACTGTCTGATGCTGCTTATCAAGAGATGATTGCATTAACCACGAAGCTCAATAAGCCAGGTTTAGCACTATCGCAACTTGATAGTGTGCATGCACTTACAGATGTGACAGGATTTGGCTTAGCAGGGCATTTGTTGGAACTGTGCCGTGGTGCAAAGCTATCAGCTCAAATTCAATGGGATTCTATTCCATTTGTTGCGGAGGCGGTCAAACTAGTGAAAGAAGGTATCTATACTGGTGCGTCTCCACGTAACTGGCTAGGGTATGGCCATGAAGTTGCGATGAACTCACATTCTGATGATTGGCAGAAGAATTTATTATCCGATCCTCAAACTAGTGGTGGTTTATTAATTTCTTGCAGCCCTGAAGCTACGAACCAAGTATTAGAAATTCTCAGATTAGATGGTTTTTCAGATGCTCAGATAATAGGTCGTTTTGAACAAGGCTCAGGAATTTCTGTAGTTTAACCATTACTTTTTCAACTCAATAGAAAGCACCAATAAATGAAACTCAATATATTCAAGTTGAAATTTTTTCTCAGCCTCGCATTTGCGATGATTTGCTTTAGTGGATTGACGCTTCAAGCGAATGCACAAGCTGTGTTACGTGTCTCAGCAATTCCAGACGAATCCCCAACGGAGTTGCAAAGAAAATTTCTACCCTTAGGTGCCTATTTATCGAAAGAGACTGGCATGAAAGTCGAATTCACACCTGTAACTGACTATGCCGCAGTGGTTGAAGCGCTAGCAACTAATAAAATTGATATGGCTTGGTTGGGCGGTTTTACTTATATCCAAGCAAAAATTCGTACCAACGGTGCCGTCAAGCCTATCATTCAGCGCCTTGAGGATGAAAAATTTACTAGTAAATTTATTATTCCGGAGGGTAGTTCAGTAAAGTCTTTGGCTGATTTAAAAGGTAAAACGATTGCCTTTGGTTCACCCTCATCGACCTCAGGTCACTTAATGCCACGTTTTTACTTAATGAAGGCAGGTATTAATCCAGATGCAGACTTTAAGAACATTGCTTTTTCTGGAGCCCATGATGCTACGATTGCCTTTGTTGCTAGTGGTAAGGCTGATGCAGGCGCTTTAAATGCATCTGTTTGGGATAAATTATCTGAAGCCAAAAATCCGAATACCGAAAAAGTTAGAGTGTTATATACAACGCCTCCCTATCATGACTATAACTGGACAGTAAGAGGTGGCTTAGATGCCACACTGACTAAAAAGATTAGCGATGCGTTCTTAAAGTTAAATGCGAATGATCCTGCTCAAAAAGAATTAATGGATCTACAAAGAGCCAGTAAATATATTCCAACTAATTCATCAAATTATGATGAGATTGAAAAAGCTGCTATTGGTGCTGGCTTAATAAAGTGAAAAACATCGCTTTTTCATTTAAGAATGTCAGTTTTACCCATAGTAATGGCCAAGAGGCGCTAAAAAATATTAATCTTAGTGCCTCTACTGGAGAGTCAATCGCGATTATTGGTTCATCTGGTTCTGGTAAAACCAGTTTGCTTCAATTAATAGCAACTTCACTGCGCCCAAGTACTGGTTCAATGGCAGTATTCAATGTTGATCCATGGGCGATATCAAAAGGACAATTACAGCGTTTACGCTCGCAAATAGGCCTCGTGCATCAAGCGGCCCCAATTCCACCAAGGCAAAGAGTGATTACCGCAGTATTAGCGGGTCGCCTTGGTCAGTGGCCATTTTGGAAATCTCTTGTTTCTTTAATTTACCCAGTAGATATTTCAGGTCCACAGTTATGTCTGCAAAAACTTGAACTTGCAGATCGTCTTTTTGACAGATGTGATCGCCTATCAGGAGGTCAACTTCAAAGAGTAGGAGTTGCCCGCGTCCTTTACCAAAAGCCAGATTTATTGCTTGCCGATGAGCCTGTGTCGGCATTAGACCCCGTGCTCTCTGACTTAACGATTCAGTGTTTATTGGCAGATGCTCAGAC